>Ga0181473_100197_pt1 | contig 12579 bp, 8 predicted proteins | sample In2P11_FD_119089 | JGI IMG/M metagenome (GOLD analysis project Ga0181473, IMG submission 119089) | Clean room microbial communities from NASA Spacecraft Assembly Facility at Jet Propulsion Laboratory, Pasadena, California, USA -... ... | reverse complement strand
CATTCTGAGCAGTTTTTCATGGAGAACTTCTGGGAGAAGCTGTAATCAGTTGACCTTGTTCCTTTAGGGGTTGGAACAACACTTTTAGGGACTTAGGAGCCCTTAGTTTATGGATATTTATGCTTGGGGTTGTAGGGCCCAAAAATATCTATAACACCCTCGTCCTGCTATTCCATTCTGCTGGAGACCTACCTCGTCCTACTCATGTGCTCGTCAACCTACTAAGCTTGGGGGCGGGTTAGCATCTAGCGATATAGTTCTTGCAATGGATACTACCATGTCACATTTCAGGTTGGGACCAGGACCTCCCGGGCTTTTTAGCGCAATGGTCATACCTTGCGTGCGTGTTGCACTTAGAAGCCGGGAACCTTACCTCGTTATGCTCATGCAATCGATGCTTCCCTCGTGTTGCTCTTGGGCTACTATTCACAGGAAGGACAGGGAAGGGCCTAATCCACTGGGAAGGGGAATCCACAGGGCATGACATCCATGGGGCTACTGGGGCTACTACAGCTACATGTACAGCTACACATAGAGAGTACTCAGAGAAAACACATAGAGGTGACCTAATGAAGGTGACACAATGGAGTCAGATTACACATGGTGGTTACACATTGAGAGTACTCATAGTCGAGCCAGGTAAATGAACACCTGTCATCGAGTGCATCACCACCTGGATCAAGTGCATAAACATGCCCCTGCCTCGACTAGCAGCATCGAGTCTCATCAGCATGGAGTATAAGCATTGAGTACCGAATTGAGTGCATCAATTCCTGTATGACTACTGGGCACAAACTCATACTGGGTATGGGGGATATATCACAGGTGGGCACGTATCACCCTCCTTCCTGTTACTGATGGACTATTGGCATACGGGCACATACCGTGTGGGCTTCCAATGGCTTTGGGGTCTCGGCTAGTGGTAATTAGCGCCTACCTCCTGGGGATCTACTCTTGTCATCAAGTACCGAAATCGAAACCTACCTGAATCAACTAGTGGCATCAAGTGAATCAAAACCTGTCATTGAGTGCAATCATCACCTCTTGGATCTCATACCAGAACAAAGTCCTATCATCAAGTGCATCGACACGCTTGGCATCGATTCATGGCTCGACTATCGGCAAAGAATCCTGGCTTGAATGGATCACCACCAGGGAATCATAGGTAAACGATCTGAAAGGGTATAGTTCAGTCAAGAGAAAATCTAGTTTCATGTGCCGATGAAATGATGTGTTTCCCCTGCTTTCTTTAGCCAAAAATGGCGAATTAGGTTGCGAAAGCATGCTCGACTAACAAAAGAGGCTATTTTCAATAAGCAGGATCCTATCCAAGTAGCCCAGCTCGAGTATCCCATCCCAGCTTTGACTGGGATCATCTCTTGGGCTCGAGTACCATCCATCATTGAGTACACCAGCTAGCAGAGAGTACCGATGTCTACTCTTTACATTGAGTACCCGTATGAGTACCGACTAGCTATCGGAGACCTTTTGTCAAATACGACTTCCTCCTTCCTTATGGGTGGCCACCTCTTGATCGCTCCTTATTAGTTCCAAAATAGACAAGAAGGCATCGGTTCACGGGCAGACAAAAGAAGACATGCCACCTAGCATCAACTGCATCAACTAGCGGTCATTGTACCTCCTGGGAATGATCGCTTCTTGGGATCGATTGCTGCTTTCACCTCCGCTGCTGGGATCGACGCCCTTGCTCCTGCTGCTTGCTCTGCTTCCACTGGCATGGGATTTCTCAATATAATTGTGGGATGGTAGTGATTCAACCCCAGAAACTGACAGATTCATTGGTGAAAGGTCAACCCGATCTCAACCCTTTCCACTAGCTAGGATCCATTTCCAAGTCAAGATCCAAAGCCAGTCATTTACCTTGAACTATTCATTGGAGATACAGGTCCAGTTCACCGAGATGATGAAAAACCATAACCCGTTCAAGATCCTTTAGCTGCAATGAAAGACCCGGTTGACCCCATAGAAGCAGCGCTTCCACACTATATATTAGTGCCTATCTGATTAGTCACTATTCAATAACCAGGCGGGCACTGACCTTTCCACCTATTGATTAGGCAGGCTTTGTTCACTGGAGCCGAGAGAAGCAGCGACAGGTCCAAAGCCAACAGTTTACATCATAGTTGAACATACAAATCTAGAGACTGTTGAAGCACTCATCGAATATCTAGTGGAAAAGTCACGACTAGAACCTGTTGTTTACCCATCAGCAGGGGCAAGAACAGTGGAAGCAAGGGTCAAGGTAGAAGTTCAAGGGCCACTACCCCATACAAATCCTGTTCTAGGGCCATATCCCATTGGAGATCGAGAGCCTATAGACCCAGAGAAAGATTTAGTTATAAAGCCATAGCCTTGCCCTGTAGCTTCCCTTCGCGTGGTTCCAAATCCATGACCCATTTGTATAGTTATATAGTGGAATAACCATCTTTCTGAACCATCAGTTGACTCAGTTTCTCGAGATCGAGTAGCTATAGTTCACCCAACATCTTTGTTAGTTTAAGAAGCAGTCCCACCACTCTTTTAGTATAAGTTAAGGTTTACCTTGAATCAACAACAAAGCGAGCAGAGCCTGTTTTATATTCCCTAGTTCCAAAGCCATTACCCCCCCCCCCCCCCCCACTCGATTCCATATCCAGTAGTGGATTCAGTCGCAATTTCTCCAGACCCAAATGTAGGGGATCCGGTTCCTTTCATCATCAGATATATTGCCCTAGCAACAGAGCCCGCATACTGGCCAGTTCGACATTGCTTTTGTTCCTTGGTGAAAGTTTCCCTATTTCTTATTAATAGCTACTATTTCGCCTAGATACAGATATAGAAGTTGGAAATCCAGAGCCATATATTGACTGAGTTCCAGGAGCATAGACATAGGCATAGCTCGTTCCACTTCCATATGTGCATCAAGTAGTTTACCAAGTCTCACTTGTAGATCCACTAGCATATGATCGAGACGGAGAACAAAAAAAAGGACTAAACGGAGCACCTAGTGAACCTTGTTTCATGAATCAAAGCAGAAAAGAAAGCCATGAATATAAAAGCAGGGATAAAGGCAGAAGCAGCAAGAGCATTTATAGGGGTTTAAACATTACTACTAGTTTCATAAGCAGGAGTAGCAGGAAGGGCAAGAGCAAAGATAGGAAAGGCAGAGGTGGAAGCATCGAGAAACACAACAACAGAGTCAAACACAGTCCTAGCTATGGACCCAATGAATCACTATATATAGATAGTTATAAACCCATTGACAGATCCATATTGAGTACCACCATTAGTTGATCGAATGGAAGCAACTGGGTCAGTAGCGAAGAAAGCAACGAAGTTGAAGGCATACAAATTAGCCGGGATGAAAACAGAAGATCCACCAGCATCACAGCCATAGGCATAGACAGTAGCATAGCCAAGGGTAGCTGAAGGACTAGGTGGTTAATAACCAAAAGATAGGTAGCTGGAGCAGAGCAAGCATCAAAACAAGCAGCAGTAGATAAAGCAGTTGATCCATATGTCGAGTCGACAGTAGTAGTAGTCTATTCAGCAGCTTAAGAACCAACAGCAAAACCAAAAGCTAGTAGGGCAAGGTTATGAAATAGGTGGTTCAAGGTCTTATCAATCAATCGATCAATCAATCAATAAAGAAAGAAATCAGTGCTCTTGTCGATCTGAGTGTGAAGCCATAGCCGAAAACTCTATAATCCATAATCACGTAAGTAAAAGTATCCCATCGGTTGGTTTTTTCTCTCTCCTAGCCCGGGTTGAATCGACCAGCACGCATCCGTGTCCGTGTTCTTAAAGCCCGAAAATCTAGCAAGCGTATGCTAAAACAAAAATCAAATGATTCCATCTCGCCAAACATATAGAAACGTCCTGAAATGGCCTAGTCAAGTAGGTCTGTCTGCCTGTGAATGCTGTCTGGAAGGCGGTGCAATAGCTCTATAGCCGGTGAAGCTGTTTGGGGCGAACAAAGTAGGAATAAGTAGTCCTGGTTGGTAAAGAAAATAGGTGGTTGGGCACTAACATGAAAGCCAAGAATTTCCTAGCAATGCTTGATGTCTGTGTTCATTAATCAAAGGGTACCTGGGGTTTCAGCCCATCCCAAAAAGCGAAAAGAATGGTACCCCCTCCCCCTAAGTGCATTCATTAAGCAAGTTGATTAGTAAGGCACTCCATCAACTAGGGTGAAGAGAGTAATCAAGTAAGGGTAAGATTGTTTAATATAGGCTGGTAAGTCTCTAGTAGTCCCCACAATTCATTCAGCAGCAAGTTTCTAGAGCAAGTGGGTCTAGGTGGTATTCAGGTGGGTAAGGTGGGGCAGGCAGTAAATGAAAGGCAGGCAGGTAGTGATGAGGACATAGGTCAGAGATACATTGGCAACTTACTGCTTGAGGACCTTGTATAGAAATTGTCACTTGGCTACATGAGGACCTGGAGTGGGGCGTTCACCTTCCGTATGAGTCCCCTCTGGGAGAGAGGTGAGGTATATAGTTGGCCGGTCACATACAACATGAATGAAAACGTGGCTGGGTGGGATAGCCATCGGTACACTTACACGCTTACCTTCTTGTGGGCCCTCCCTCTTGAACTTACACTGACGGAACAAGTTCCTTATGATCCGGGGAGGCTTAACATTCAGGATAGATACACGATGATTAGGTTCCAATGATAACAGTGCACTTCATGGAGGTGAGGCAGTAAGTCAGGGAGGCAGTGATGAGGGCCTGTCGTGTGGAGAGAATAAACAATAGAGCGTGAGAAAGGATAGAGCACGCAAGAAAAAGAAAACAGATCACGATAGAAGCACATGGATGGTGGACACCACCGAAGGAATGGACACACAAGAGAAGAGCAGGATCATGCGAGGTGAGATGGAAAGAGAGACTGGCTTACTGACAGGATACACTTTCAGATCCACTACACATACAATCACAACAAATAGAGATAGAGAAATACATCACAAAGAAAGAGAGATATATTGATATCTAAAACAGAGCATTAGATCTATTGCATTGATTTATATAAGCATGAATTTCTTATTTATTACGTGCTATAGTACACGCGCCTAGCACGTTTCTCAATCCAATAGATGTTGTCATCCCAAGTAGAAATTCCAGGTTTCAACGGGATGGATATCTAATTCCTTTTCTCTCAAACAACGAACTCTAAGTAAGGCTAAGACTAGCTCTTTCTCTTTTACCCTACCCATTGCCATGGACTATATGTTCCTATTACAGCAGTTGTAAGTTCAGTTGTTCGACTTTGATTGAGTCCTATTTGTTCACAATGAGTAATTCAATCTTATTAAGTTCTTATACCTACTGCATGAGAGAGAGGTTCATACTACTACTGTCCACATGAGAAGGTTACCATGGGCTATGGACAGCCATACATCAGAGGCACCCACCACCAGGCAAATTGATTTGAAGTGGATATGGGGAGTCGAGTTCGATGTCGATGATGTTGATTGGCCTTAGAAATATGGCAATGGCGTTGGCAAGGGCAATGGCGTTGGCAAGGGCAATGGAAAGGGCAGAGAAGGGCACCTATGCAATGGCAATAGAGTTTGACCTTGGACGGAACACAGCTTCCCTACAGAGCTACATCACTCATAAGCACCTGCTAGCAGAGACAGCTAGCTCAATAGGCCTTCACAACAACAACACTACCCATGACCCTTTCACAACAGTAGTTGGTTGTTCATTTCCACCCTCCAGGAGTTAGTTGTTATATGCCCTTACACCCTTTCCCACTTCCATAGCTGAGAGGAAGGATAAAGAAGTTCCCCTCCTAGTCAAATAGTCAATCTAAATCCAATAAGTCTGCCGAGAAGTAAGTGCCATTGATTTGCTTGCTGGTAAGAAGCCACCAATCTCAACAGGCAATGGAGACTTCCACTACAGGAAGAAGAAGGGACTAGAGCTATTCAGGTTCCTATGTGCCCTGGTAAGTGAGTAAGTTAGGTAGGTGAGTAAGCGAGTAAGGGTAATTCCCACCCCAAGCCCAATTGTTCTTCAAAGTGACCTGTTCTAGATCCCATGTTCCCAGGAAGCAGGTTGTGATTCTATGTGTGTTACCTATTGACGTTAACAGTAAGGAGGTTGTAGACGAGTTTAAGACCCACGGGATTAAGTACTTGCCATATGGAATTCCATAAGGTATTATAGCTTTGTCCATGCACTAAGTTCATATAGTTGTTCAAGCCTTAGAGTGAAAGCCATTTCTGTCAGTTCTGCTGGTTCTAAACATAAAGTAGTAGATAGCACCCATCATCATCATTCCCCTAACTTCTTCTCCACCCATTCAAAGTTTATGAGCAGAGAATTCCCCTTTCAAGCCAACATACCCACAACATACCCGCTGATAGAGGTAGGTGTAGTATCTATCCCATTTCCCTGCATGAAAGACACTTAGATCAGCAAGGACTCCTGCTGGCTGGGACTACCTACTATGATCTGATTAGAAATCTCTATTGTATTATTAACTAGGCTAGCTTCAGTCTAGGTCCATTTCCTCCTTTTTACACTAATATATATAGGGTATATCAGCTATAGATGTAATTATTCCATTCCATATTTCCACACCTCTTGTAATTGCTTATAGCCAGTTGTCATAGCCAGTAAGAAAACAACCACTTTGTCCCTCAAGCAAGAGAGAAAAGCCATGCCCTAAAGAGAATAAGTACGACAAGGCATGCCATGCAGCAATTGATAATGATGGGTAGGGGCTATATCTGGCTGGTTCAATTAGGGAAATGGACATTCATTTCAATCTGAGAGTATTCAAGGTAGGTAACGAGTGTTCCGACTACTTCGTATTGAAAGCCTCTCAGTGAAATTGAGTTGGTGGTGAACCTGACAAAAAACAGGGACGGAGTCACTCACTATTCATATGGTGAGGGTTCTCTGCCAGCATTAGGGTGGTTAGTGGTAGATTCGCATCGCCTTTCAGCCCCTACGACCATGTTTGTGTGGTACACACAGCATGCCTCCTAATCTCGAAAACACCCACCTTGATATATAAATACTAAATTGAGAATTCTTGAAATGTTGTAGATAATGATACATACATATTACTACTCATAGCATAGGATTACGGTTATTATATTACTTTTCACACTTAGGCTTTGAATACGGACGCTTATCAGCCCATTGATAATAATCACAGTATTCTGACAGATGATGATTCTTTTCATTATCATGCTCTTTGTGCTACTGCTTTTAGTGCTACTAACCTTCGTGGTACTCTGGATGCTTCTTATATTCATCATGATCATGATCTTCCTGAGATAAGGTGTTATCTTTCTCTATTTTTGACTATATCATTCCCTGTCATTCACTGCATGCACCCGTCGTTCACAACGCCTAGTCCCTTTAGGGGGCATGGGGTACATATCTCTTTTTTTTCCATCCAAATGGGTTGTTTTGTCCGGTTTTTAGTTTCTTTTGTTAGGTTTGATAAGATGGTGGAGGTTTGAACATATTTCCCTACTATTCTTGCATATTAAGGAGGTGGAGGTTACCCTCACCATATGAATATTGAGTCGATGGTGGCCTTATAGTCGAGAGTTCGACTCCTTGATGCTTATTGGGTGGTGGGCATCGGAATGAGTGAGTCGATGGTGGCCTTATAGTCAAGAGTTCGGCAGGCTCACCCTCACCATATGAATAGTTAGCCCCCTAATGGGTCCTACCAAGCCCCGGGGATTGGGGTGGGTGGGTAAATAGTGGTCGAGAGTTCGGCAGGCTCACCCTGGTGGTACAACTGTTTGGAGTAGGCCTATCCATGGATCTTGGCCTCGATCTTTAGTGTGTGACGGGAGGTTGGGGACCACCAATGGCTCATAAGACAAATTATATGGTGGCCATTTGAGCGTGCTTTATCCCTGCTTTAAACCTTATCAGGGGTTAGGGCCAACATGGTCCAAAAGGAAGGTTGATACTTACATCCAGAAGGTTGAGGCCCCCCATCCAGTTGGACACCGTAGCTTAAATTGTTGGGAACTACCGATACCTTTTGGTTTTTCTTTATGGATGGAGTTATAAGGGTAATGCCCAGAGCAGAGCTAATCTTTATAATCTTTTGATGCTTCTTATCACTTCGTGCCTTTTGAGGGCGATTAGGTTTTTTTCTTTTATATATTAACCTACCTAACCATGTAAGTAGATGATGCCTAAGCTTATATCCCATCTCATTTATTGGTAAGCGTGCGTAATTGGTAATATGGTCGAGTGATAGTGGTAATTGGCCTTCCCCTTGCTTCACTATAGACAGGGTTACAAGTTATATACGTCCCCTTTTCTACACCCCTTCCCCTACGTAGTTATCACATGGGGGGAAAGATCATATCAATTAGGATATTCTCTGGGTTCTCCTGCTCGAACCAACCCACCTAGAGATATACACATATATGAATACATATACAAAGATAGATAGGTCTCATTGAGCGGGTAAGAGCGGGCCTGGGATTTATAAGTAGATAGACACGAGGTAATCTCATTGAGTTGGTGGTTTCTTGGCCATGCAAAGATAGAAAAGTGGTTGAGGGTAGTTGACTTCCGATTAGAGCATCCGACCATCCTTTTTCTTGTTAGCGGGCCCTTGTCCAATCCTTCTGGTCAGGAGGAGCTATTACAATCCATCTGGCCAGGTAACCGGTTGCCCTAATTTTTGAGTAGTCTGCCCTACTTCTTTTAGTAGGGAGTCACTTACAACTATTTGGTTTCACCCATTGGGAGGACAGTAATCCCAACGATAATGAACTTGCTATCGAGGAGATTCATCGCATTCACTCTACCCAAACTCTAATTCGGCGGCGGGTAGTATTTTATCTAGTTGGACCCGTACAACTGCTGAGGATTAGAAATTCTATTTCGTTTAGGCAGCTAATTCATATGTTGACTCATTTGAGAATCTTATTGAATTCCTATCATTGTGGGTGAAGGATGGGACTTTTTTGAGCTCCTCATACCGGTAGGCAGCTCCTCTCAAATGGATGGGCTCCATCCCATAGGGCCAGCTAATACACTAATGATTTGCCGCTATCCCGCCCCCACACCGGTTGAACTCCTTTCTATTAAGCAGGGTTGCTTCATGTTGCAGGGTTGAACTCCTTCCCGATGGTTTATTGAAATTGGAGCTTTCTTTCCTGTCCTACCTAATAAGAATTGAGGAAAGAACGAACGAATGACCTTTAGGGGTATGCTCGCCCTCGTCTACCACTACAGGAGATTTTACTTATTATCCCTTAGTTCTTGGTGCCTATATTACAATTATTTATGCTTGAGAATGTATCTTATTACTTTGAGTTTTGGTTGACTGCCGAGGGGACAGGAGGCAGGGCAGGGATGCTCAGTAGGAAGGAATGGTACGTGCGGTGCCATTCTTATATAAGCATGGTGAAGTTCCGATATTAGTAGCTTGAACCATACCTATTGATTGTAAGTAACAGGTACTAACATGAAATAGAGACCACGAAGATCCCTTCTTTTTAGTGGCCTTGTAGAGGGTAATACTAATAGCATTAGCACACTCGACTAACAAGGAATACTTATTAGTGATTATATGATGAACTTTGTCGCATCGGCCTTGCATAGCGACCTGAAACTATAGTGTGATCAGAACTGTCAAACATCCCTCAAGGATGTGATAGGCAAGGTTTTGGCTCTATAGGCTTATTATGTTAGGAACAACCTTTTCAAAGATGACCATGACATTCTTCCTTTCAAATTTAGTGTCGTAGTGGAGCCTCCCAGGCTATGAACAAATCATGACCATGAGCATAACACTATGGGAGATGATGTCATCAAGTTATCGTATATAGGTGTGACTTCTCCAGCTACACAGTTGCTTGCTTCGCTAGTGTAACCACCAGCTCCTCTTGCATAGCTACCCATTAGGATTATTTAATGTCATCAAGATTAGCAGCCGCTAACACCTCTCACTCTAGCTACTGCTTCTGCTACTACTACTACACCTCTTTATACTTCTTTTTCTCTATAGCAGGACTACTAATGATATCCCTGTGCTCATCCTAAACTAAACCCATACAATTTGTATGAGTACCACTAGGTTTGTGGACATAGCCTAGAGTAGTGCATGGCTTACTATCCTACCCAGTGCAAGCAACAAACCCCTGAGCAAGAGTGTAAAGATATTTGACATCCTAAGAACACTCAGCTAGGCATCTACTAGAACCCTTTTGAACAGCACGGCTAGCCATCATCCTCTAGCCCTCCTACTACACCACCTACTAGTAAGCCATATATATCTTCATTTTCTCTAACATCCTCTTCTCCTCCCACCATTGTGGCATCTAGCAAGAGTGCTTCTACACCTAGAGCTCGCTTTATAGTAGGGTCTGTGTAGAAGGTCACACTAGTTTACATTTACATTACTACTTACACTAGGGTAAGCTGTCCACCATAGCCTAACCTGCTTGTCCCAGGCTTCAAGTCTGAAGGAGGCAAGATTTTATCCATAACAGTAAGTATTCATGGAGGAAATAACCCCTTGGTAGACAAAGAAATGAGAAACCATTAGGAAAGCTCCTCTCCTTTTGGTCGAGCCCCCTCACCATATGAATAGTGAGCCCTTACCGGGCCTGCCGGGTCCTTAAAAGCTTGAACTTACTACTGTCGAAAGCATATCTTCCAAATTACGTCATTCATTATATATGTAATTACGTTCCTCAGAGATTGAATGACAATTTCCCTCTCCTTATCAGTCGAGCCCCTATCGGTCCTTCACTAACCTCTGCCATTGAACCTTCACTAACCTCTGCCACGGTCAAATGGCCAATCTCATAGGAATGTAGTCGCTTGTCTGCATCGAGAAAGGACCGGTAGGGGCTTGCTTGACGTTAGGAAAGCAAGGAACTTTAGTTGCTCTTTGGTTACTTATTTGAGAGGGGCCACCCAATAAGTAAATTGAACTGGCAACGGGGCCCTTGCCCGATGCGGACAAGTGACTTCGCACCTTTTTTTTACTTATTTGAGAGGCCAATAAGTAAATTGAAACTTTAGTTGCTCGACCACCAGGAGAGGACCGGAGGGTCTCGACCATAAGCCCCCCCACCCAATAAGTAAATTGAAACTTTAGTTGCTCGACCATAAGGGAGAGGAGAGGTACATTAGTGACTCGACTGATAAGGAGAGGAAAGAGGAGGTGGGTGATTCTATGTGCGTTAGCCGTTCTAGATACACCGTTACCAGTTCGACGTGCCCAAGAAGGGAGGATTTTGGTGCTTACCTTAAACCCTTTACTTACAATCTATTTTGCTTCAAATAGATTTAGTGCATCATGACCTTACCATAACAAACTAGTACCGCTTTTGAATAATATGAACCTGTTGCAATGCCTTTACCACTAATTGATTTCTTACATCACCGCCTTCACTACCAGGTACTTTATATGGTTTAGGACCTTATCGATGCCACCAAGCACTTTCTTTGGGTTAAGAACCTTTACCCACAGCCTCTACCATGAGGAGATAGAGAGAGATAGATGGTGGCGCAGGCCAGGTAGGATTGGCAGAGGAATAACAAATACTATTGCTTGCCTACTGCCCTTTACCGGGAACAGAGAGATATTTTCTTGTGGGGTGAGGCAGGTATCCAGGATTGGCAGAGCTTACCTTACGAACTCTGCATACTGCCTTCTTACCACCTTTCGTGAATAACACCACATACTTTCGTGTTATGTTAGGACGATACCCACTTCTTGCTTACTTGATACAGTGTTTCGCGGGGCCCCTTCCCCACAGGACTTTGAGCGACCGCCTATTTAGTGCTTCCCTTCGAACGATGACCGCTATATCACTGGCTTTTAGGGACTTGCCTGAGATTTCTTACCGCTATATCTTGGGGGACTTACCTGAAAAGTATGACCGCTATATGCCTGGCTTGCCTTACTCAAGTGCTTCCTTGAGAACAACTACCGCCTACTGTTGTTATTTGGGGCCCCCAATTCAACTCACTTACTTGAAATGAATGAACGGAGGAGCTTACTTAGCGCACCTTACTTACGACTTACCTGAGAACGGCCAGCGCATTGCCATGCTTGCCTTACCTGAGGAGCTCGCTTGATAATGACAACCGCCCCCTAAATTATAGATTGGGTGGTAGGGCTTTTCAATCATGGTAATTGAAAGACTGAAAGGTAGCATATCCCATCCACCCCATGCATCCAGCCAACTATTCAAACAAGAGCCATAGCCAGTAGCGCCAAGAGCAGATCCAGGCACTGATACATCACGAGATCAAGTAGTTGATCCATTCGATGCTGATAAAGAGAAGGTATAAGTAGTGGCTCCCTCCTAAGCAATTCATGAAGCAAGTGGTATAGGTATAATGGGTCTAGGTCTTAAGGTGGGTAAATAGATTGTGTGGAACCAAGGTAGGGTTGTTGGAGTATGGTTGGTAAGGAGGGGAGGCACTAACATGAAAGGTAAGGTATGGATCTCCTAGCTTGGATTTACCTAAAGTATTAGTTCATATGCTACGAGCTTCTTGGTATTCTGTGGCGGCTTGCCCCGTGCTAAGTAAGTGAAAGCAAGTGATAGGTCTATTTTTT
>Ga0181473_100194_pt1 | contig 12607 bp, 13 predicted proteins | sample In2P11_FD_119089 | JGI IMG/M metagenome (GOLD analysis project Ga0181473, IMG submission 119089) | Clean room microbial communities from NASA Spacecraft Assembly Facility at Jet Propulsion Laboratory, Pasadena, California, USA -... ... | reverse complement strand
AATAGAGGGATTCTATGGGGCACAATAATAACAATATGGGGGCAATAGGGGCACAACAATATTAATAAGGGGTATAACTACAATAGTAATGGGGTAATCACTAGTATTATAGGGACCCAACATAAAATCTCAGTCTAGCAATACGCTGTGTGTTTAGTACAATTAGATGAGTTGAGTGATCTGAGTATCAAGGTGAAAGGAAAAATATCTTAACCTTCCGTAAATAAGTACTGTAACCTATCACAATGAACACTTAGTTAGGAATCCTTTATGTCTATAGATTTTAGACGCATGCCTCAAAGTTTACTTACCCTGGTCGATAATAAATCTAGCCTAATCTAGCACCCTAGGTTGGCCACTACAAGGGGTGAATTAGTATTAGCAAGTCAATAATTTTTCATTTCCATAATCAAATTCATATACGCTACTTCAGTTAATGGAACTCACGTGTATACACAACTGTGATTAAGGCAACTAGCGTATATCTTGCAAACTTATGATTCAGTTAATTCATCATATGTTGAATTTTAATCAGTGCCTTAGAACCATATAAACTATAACTAGGTGTAGTAAAAATAGAATAGAGAATCACACACATGAACACAAGATATAAGGTGGAAACCCAATGTGGGTGAAAACCACCTGCTGTAATCGTCTCTATCTTTTTTTAAAATTTGAAACCTTAATTTTTTTTATTTTTTATTTTTACTGGTGTAATCCTATATGAGTACGTGGGCTTCTACCTGCAGAAGGCAGGCTACAACCTTCTCTCATTCTCCAGCTTCTCCTAGAAGGGAGCTACAACCCCTTAGCTCTTGTACTAGCTAATATGTTTACTAGTACGTAGGTGCCGAGCTACAGAAGGCTACAACCTTCTATTTTCTTCTAGGGACCATGTTTCATAAATTTTCAGACTGGATCCATCAATAGCATCATTCAATCATCAAATACATCTGCATCAACCAATCTCCTTTGCACCAACCACAACTAAATCAACCAATCACTTTGACAACCTTTCAATCTGATCTTTCAGAATGATGTAACAAGAATACAGTAACTAGAACTTAAGCCAGAAACCAAAACACTGCAACATCAAACAGAAGCAACTAAAACATATTTTATAAGGTATACGCTACTTCCATGTGTCGAACTTGTGTGCATATGCCCTTCTCTCAAGGCGAACCTATGTATAGATCTACAAATCAAATTAAAGATGTATATGCTTTTTTGATATGCAGAACAAGCGTGTATACGCGCTTTTCTAATGTGAACCTGCGTACAGATCTGTAAATGATGATTTAAACATTACAATATTTCCGGAATTCAGTTATACCCAGATCATCATATTTATAGACTACAACATGCGCCAGTTATTAAGATAAATGATCAAACCAAATAAAGATACTTCTCGTCAAGCCTTACGATCTTGACCCATCATTAGATATTATCCTTCATCAAGCGCTAAGGTTCATCCCTTGTTTAGATCCAACGATACACCATAACCCAATAACCTGTATGCTAGATCTTGCTCTTCATCAAATATTCAATACATGAGTGCCTTTGCCTAATGATATTCTCCTCCTTTTATAGTCTTAGGCCTTACTCAATACCATGGACCAAAACCACTTAGGACCAATACCTTGGACCAAATACCTGGGGTCAACACTTCGGACCAGATATCTTGGACCAATACCATGGATCAAAATACCATGGACCAAATACCACGGACCAAAACTTAGTTTTCCAACATGTACACACCTTTCCTTCTGTGAAAGTGCGTGTGTATGTTATACACTCCTTTCGGTCTGCTAACCCGCGTGTACACGCGGCTTGGTCAATGGGGAACCTGCATATACCTCTCTTTCTTCATTCTATGAGTCTGAACTGTGATCTGTCATCTGAGTGAGTTGCCATCAAGGACAACACCTGTGTCATAGTGCCAAATCTGTGACATAATGCCAACAATATCCCCCTTTGGACTTGATGGCAACCGCAAGTCACTCTCCCCCTTTGTCATCAAGGGCAAAGGGTTATGCTCCCCTTGAGTACATGCTGAATTCTTTGATATGCTGAAGTGTGTTGATTGAGCTCCATGATCGAGCCCATACTCCCCCTAAATATAAGCAAGGTCTGCAAAAATATGTTCTAAAAAGAAGAACATGACTCTATACATACATAGTAAATGACCTTCCTATCATCAATGACTCATACATACATCCATCTCCCAACCAAGTGGGGATATACCAAGTGTTTATACATGTCAAGACAAGAAACATTACATCATCCATCCCATGCATAGTGGGGTAACAAATTAGTTCATTTCATGACCCTTACATTAAAATATATACATGACATATATAAAGCAGCAAATTTCATCAGCAGCATCTGTCAATCAGTATCCAGACCAACAACCATTTTCTCCCCCTACACCTATTCCACCTAGATAAAAAACAACTGTGTGAATTGTACCAAGATCTTCTAAGTTAATTCCAATAATGCATTATTAGAAGTATATGCTCCCCCTAAACCTGTGCCAGATGTTCACTGTCAGACCTAATCATTTCATATAGTAGGAGAGTTATCAAGGCATCATCATCAATCAAATGTACATCAAGCTATCAATAACTTATGAAAGCCAACATATTTCCACATGTCATCCATAGACTGTAACCATCATCAAGCAGAGTAGATAATTTACTTAACCATATTAGACCCCTTTCATTCTGAGTATGGCCCATTGCTTTTCCTCAAACAACATATACGTGACTTTATCCATAGAAAATAACGTATTTATGCAACTACACTTCATGAAACTCGCGTATAACCACCTTTCTCTGAAACAGAGAAGTTTTAACAGTAGGATGATGCATCAACTACTCCCAGCTTCTGTCTGAGATATTCAAATGTTTCTCTGAGCAGTGGTTTGGTGAATATATCAGCAACCTGTTCTTTGGAGGAACATACTCCAATTTGACCTTTTGTTCAAGCACTTGTTCATGTAGAAAATGATATTTGATGTGTATGTGCTTGGTCTTGGAATGCATGACTGGATTTTTTGAAATACTAATGGCACTTGTATTATCACATAGAATGGAAATGGGTGGAGTACATGTGATTTGAATATATTGCAATGTTTTCATCATCCAAAGGAGTTGTGTACAGCAAGATGTAGCAGCTACATATTCTGCTTCAGCTGTAGATAATGCAATTGAACTTTGTTTCTTGCTGAACCAAGACACTAATCTGGAACCCATATAGAATGCACCACCACTAGTGCTTTTTCTGTCATCAACGCTTCCTGCCCACTTTGCATCTGTATATGCATGAAGTGTAAGATCTGTATCTCTGGGATACTGTTAGATTCCTATACCAATAGGTTTCATTTCTCATGATTGACTATGGAAGTGCCAAATATGATTATCCTTTTTATGCTGCAAAGATTCCATATTTCCACAAAAGAATCAGAGATCTAAAATATGTAAAGAGGGTATGCCCTAAAAGAAAAAATCAAAGGGCAAGAAGAATGAATTGATCAAAAAAAGAAAAAGAAGATGAACCCCAAAGAAAGACTAGAAAAGTGGCCAGTCAAAATGCCACTACTCTCCTGTTTGTGAAAGGCAAGTTCATAATGTGCAAACATTGTTTTTTATCACATTTAGTGGATGGCCCAACAGTTCAATCTGGACCAGTACATATTTAAATTTCTTGTTGTAGAATAGAGAATGAAGGTCTGTCCAAACAGTTCAAGCTTGGCATATCACTAGCTAGGTAGAGAAGAAAATGGTCTCAAATGCTTAATCTAAGCCCTTGGAAGAAATAAGGTAGATCTAGATAGGAAGGCAATCAAAAGAAAAGAGGAAAATCAGGTTCTACTAGTTCAAGTGCACCCAATAAAAATGAAGAAAAAATGTTAGGAATTGTAGAATGGGTAAGTAGACTGAGGTTGCAGAAATAGGTCTATCACTAGTGCCATCTTTTTCAATATGATCTATTTTCATGGATATCTAAAAGTGTCAAGGTAAAGGTGTGATGACAGATCAGATGTTGCATGTCTAATTTCCCCTCTTCCCTCTTACAATAATCATTCACTAACATCCCTTAAAGAGATTGAGATCTACTAAAAAACTCTTAACTTCACTCCATTTCCATGAAAACTTAAGTGAAATTGCAGGTTTGCTTAAAAGCTAAAAGCCACATTTCTTGTGTAAAGTTTTATTTCTCCCCACACCCCCAAGCCTAGGTGATTCAATTTCATGCACCTAGTGTTTCCCCTCATATTCATATTGACTTTTTAACTTTATTATATAACTCCCTCTTATATTTCCCCTCCCCTATTATGTATTACAATACACAAAAAACCTAAAAAATATTGTAAATATCTCGCCCCGGCCTAATATGGCTATGCTTTAAATTTTCTCGGGAATCATTGGTCCACCTGGGACCAGTAACAACCTGCCACCTGTTCCGCTGGGATTTGTTTGACCTCCGGTTAAACAACTAACCATACTCTGCCGCGCAAAATAATGGGATTTAATTAATATCTGATTAATTAAATAACTGTGTTCGTTAAAACCATAACCTAAGATTTAAACCCCATCAAAACAATGTTTAATGGCTAAATATTAGCGCAGGTCCCGTAGCATAAACCGCTGCCACCTACTCCTCTTGTTAACCGTTGGATCATGCCCTCCAGATCCAACGGCTCTCGTTAATATCAGAGCCACCCCCATGTCTGACCGTTAGCTCCCGATAGAAAGCGGTTTTCCCGCCGTACCCCAAGATGCGTGTCCTATTTTCATTGCATCGGGCTCGCTCTGACATAAACTGCCCCTGTACCAAAAGCGGTCCGATGGAAACTGCATACTGCCTCCTGTTCCCGCTGCGCACGTCATCTACCACGTTTGCACCTGCATCAGTGCCCCCGCTACTATTTCGTCTGCCGTGTCTGCCCTGTCACCCATCCATGTCACCTTCTGTACCCTGCTACGCGACAAAGCTACGTCATGATGACATCATCCCAAAAAAGCGCCACAAAGCCTGAATTTAGTCAAAAGTCGTGAAAATCATCGTTTTTTGTTTATTTCTGTTTTATCATGTTGCAGAGACTGTGCATGGGTATTATGTTCAACTCGCCACCAACACTCCAGTCTGCCACCCAAGGAAGTTCAACTTGCAAACCCGACCCCCTCAGCTCACTTTATAATTGCATTTTGTGCCAAGCGCCTATAAAACAGGTATATATTCTACAGTCACCCATAAACCCTGTTTTTATGAAATTTCTCTGTTAACAATCACCGGAAAAGCTAAATGCGAGTAAAATGTCCTTTTACCTGTAGACTTGTGCAATCTAAGTTACTGTTCATCATTGTTGTTAAAGAGAAACCTGCAAGCCTGCTTTCCTCTGCAAATTGTCCACTTCTTTGTATTTCAATCCCATCTCCACGGACAAGATCTCAAAAAATGCCCAAATCCTAAGTCAGAATTGTCAAAATTCACTCCCAAAGAGCACCATTTCCCCTGTTTCTATCCACCTTCCTGACCAAACTTTGCAAATTCTAGGTTCACTGGGAATTTCATCAAAAGCAACAAGTTCCAGAAACATAACTCACTCTCTGATTTTCTGAGGAAAAATAAACCAGTGTTTTATTGTTAATTGCTCCAAAAACTCCAACTGCAACTTAAAAATTCATCTAACAAACTGAACATGGAGGCTCTAGTGGCCTTGAATATTGCACCCTTAAATGCACCACATAAGGAGTTGGAGTGGCTACCTCTTGCTGATAGAGATTTCCAGATTAATGATATGGAGGGAGACAAGCCCCACCTTCAGGCTTTTTGTGAAATAAGGAATAGCTACAGGAACAAAGCTGACATATTTGGAATATGGGAGTCTAATATGCCTATATACTACCTGCCTTCAGTTAATGTCCTTCCTGACCTCATCCATCAATGTTGTGCTAATTATGAGCCTTCTCAAAGGGTAGTGATGGACCCTTATGGAAATGTCCTCTTTTACATCACCCCTTAGTCTATAAATGAGATGCTGCAATTCAAGCCAACTTAGCCTTTGGTCTCTCTCCCCGTGAAACAGTTACTCGATCAAGTTTCAAAGTTGTCCTCTACAGAAGTTGACCGAATTGCCAAGATGTTCATGCCTCCAGAATGCTACTCCAAATACACACTTCCCTATCAACATGCCTGGTTTGATGAGCTTGGAAGATTGGTCATAGACATGATTTCTTACATCCTGGGATTCAAAACAAGTGAAATTGTGGATGAAACTGTTGTAGCCTTGATGTCCATGTTTGCTCCAGGACAACCCCCTGCTGTCAAGTATGATTATGCCACCTATATAGCTAACAAAATTCATGAGCAGTTCATGAATTTGGATAGAGAAAGAGTGTTCAAATACACTTCATAGATATATCATTTGCTGCTGTACTATCAACCTGATAGTTTCCCAGTTTTCTTTAAAAAATTGGATGCTAAGGGGGAGTGAAGGTATGTGATATTTTGGACCCCAGTATTCCATCAAGTTCATAGCTCCCCATACACATATTGTGAGTTTATCGACCTTTTTATCTATCTAGCCACTTGCATGTTGTCAACAACTCCTCCTGCCAGGATCTCTGCTGAAATGCAGAAAATCCTCCATCTCTCAAAGGAATACAACATTGGTGATTGGTATTTTTACCAAAACCACACAGTAATCAGGATTTATGGCTATGAATTAGCCCCCTGCAGATTGCCAAAATATGTCCCTATGAGACTCTTTGCCTTGGAGTACTACCGGAAATTCAACAGTGCAAATTTATCCCATTTCTATGGTGCTAGGAAAAAAGCACAGCTTAAGATAAGACATCAATTGGGCCCTTTTATCTTTAATAAAAGGGAAGAAGCATGAAGGAAGTTGACATTATTCTGAGAGACAAACTCAAGCTAAAACTAAGTTTCCTTTGGTCACCATATGACCCTCAACATTTCATAAGCTTTAGAAGAGTCAAAAACAAGCTCACAGGGTATGTGCACCACAAAATACCTGAAATTGAACAATTTGCCAATCAACAAGAATGGGTAGAGGGCACACTAGTTGAGGAGCATACTCAAGAAGAGAAAACAGAAAAAGCAATCAAAGACCTTGAAAAGACACTTGACCTGGATTCTTTTGGACCTGTCACTTTCACATTGCCTCAACATATTGGAGTGGGCACATCATCTGCCACAACTTCTCAGCAGCTTGCCCAAGAAAGTGCTCCACCAGTAGGGACACCCAAAGGCAAGGAGGTGCAGCATTCAGAGCAGCAAGATACAATGGCAGACCGACGAGATTCAGCAGAAGGGCAAAATCAAGGGCAAGGGCCCTCAACACAAACAAAAGCACCTGAAATCCCTGTGATACAAACTCCTCTCAATGAGGAAAGGGCCAAGAAAAGAGATAGACAGGAGGAGACGCCCATAGGAGTATCAGTTGAACAGCAAGGAGAAAAGAGACGAAGATTAAATCCTTATTTAGAGGAAGAATTGCCAGAGGAAACAACTGGACAGCAGGCTCCCTCATTTTTGGAAACTTCAACTAGCTCCTTTCAGCAAGAGTAGGAAAGGCAACATGGTGTGGAGGTTACATCCACTAGGCAAGAGAGCAAGCTAGGCTCTAACATCAAGAAGGCATTCATTGATATAAAGGCCAGAAATGAGCCAGTAAGGTTGCAGTTTTATAATCAATTGCTAAGAATGGCCCCCACTAATCAACAAAGGCTAATGGCAGCCTATGATATCCAAGAAGGGAAAATAACCCTTAGTCATTTCAAGCCTACAACGTAGCAACCACAATCAGCTGCTGACTATATGAGAACCAATCTAGAAGTTCTATCCAAAGACATCCATCCAATGGACCAGATTGAGTTACATAAACAAACTAGAGAAATGGTGTACTCCACCTTGGCAGATAAAGCAATACTGGCCCACAGACTGCAAAATTCACTTTATAATACTTCTGCCCAGTTGGAATTGGAGAAAGGCTCCTCATTGGCCAAGGATAAAAGAAGTAAATCCTTGGAGGAAATCATTTTGGAATTGGGACATGATCCCAAAGATCCTAAGGGCACTCAAGCCTTGATTAAAATGAAGGAAGAAGATATAGCAGCCCTCAGAAGGCAACTCAAGCTGCTAATTACAATACACCCGCAGACCACAGAAGTTGCACAACAAAAAGAAGAATAGGACGTGGTAAGTCTATTGATGAGGATGAATGAAAGGCTGCTACAAATAGAGAAAAACCCTGGAGGTAGCACTACAGCAAAAGCAAGGTGAAGTAGCATCCCAACCACCAGAAGCAGCTCCAATTCATGCAGCTGCTCCTCCTACAGTCACCACAACGGTCCTTCCTATTGAACATCCATCAACAACAGGTACTTCAACTTCAACAACAACAATAGCAACAGCAGGACGGGACACCAGCCTAAGTATGGAGGATATGATGAAAGAGATAACGGCTCTAGAACTCCAAATGGCGGAGTTGAAGGAAGCTAAGGAAAAGCTGGCCAAGATAGAGGTTAGTTATGACAAATCAAAGATTACTGTGGCAGAAAAAACCAAAGAAGTTAAGGCCTTGGAGAAAAGAATAAAGGAATTGGAGAAAGACCTTACTCTCCACAAGCCTCTAGCAGAAATCAAAACTATTTTGTGGACCAAAATTGGCCAGTCTATCACTGATCAATGGCAATCAATTCAAACCATTCATGACCAAATTGAGTTAATAGGGATAGCTCAATTTGAGACTCAGAAAGCCAGAGCATTGTTGGCAAACAAGCTAGAACAAGCCAACAGATTAATTCACTTTTTGAATACTCATACTAGAGAGCAGTTGGCAGCTTTAGACATCCAGAACAGAACTGATACAATTTTGAGAGTTAAAAAGGTGTTGACCATGAGGGCTTTTGTACAGACCTTAGAAAGGAAGTGCCAAGAAATGCAAGCGGAAATAAGCACCTTCAAGGAGAAGTTTGCAATGTTGCAAAGCAAAGGCTTACCTAGCTTGTTGACCAGCAGTGGAAGACTACTCACACATGAACAGTATGCTCACAAGGTGAATACTTATGTTTCAAGTCAAATTACAGCGTCATCCAACAGCTCAGAAGACACAGGGATTCCCTCTGGACAGGTTTTATATGACAGATTAGAGAATCTGTTCTACATTGAACATGAAATGGCACAACTTTTTGAAGTCTAGCCAAATTACTACACATACATTGAAGCTGATGAAACATTGATTAAACTACAGAGACACCAATTGCCAACTGATCAATGGTGGGAGAGCATGCTGGAGGTTTTGCCAAGGTAATTTTTATTCTCTCCCTTGGAACAGCTACACATCAACAAATTCAAATGCAAAGAGCCACCTATCAGAAAATCAAATTAACAAAGGAGGGAATTTGCGCTAAAGGGCCTTAAGACAAACTCATGCATAGGTGGCAAGTGACAGAACATCAGGAATGAAAATCAAAGAGGTAACTATCAGCCGATTAGTGGAGCCTAAAAGTCAACAAAAGCGGAACACCTAAGGTGGCCAGTACAACATAGTTACTCCTTCATTCTGCGCGGTTTTCCATATTAGTTATTGCCTTTGCCAAAGTAGATGGATAAATTTATTACTTGATATTTTTCCTACGGGATATGTTGTAATAAATCTTTTATATATACTGTCTCAAGAGATGTATTATTGTTGGCTGGTGAATATCATTCTGGACTTGCGCTATATGTTCTGATAATTTTTTTGAAATAAAATTGCTGGAATGCTTTGCTGGTGAATTTGCTAGTTATGGAATCAATGGCTAAAGATTAGATTGCAGAATTCTTGTGTCATTACATGGATCAATAAGTTTACTTCACCTTTGTGCTAATGTATTTACATTTTATTTACCATTTGTATATCATGTTCTAAGTTACAGGAAGAAAGAATAACCCATAATTTGCTTTATTGTACTCTGTGTTCAATTCTTGTAACTTTTTATGTTTTCTACAGGACTAGTATAGGCAAGAATTCTTGACTGCTCTTGTCTCCCCAGTTCTTACAATTTAAATATAATTATGGAATCCGTAACTGCTCCTTGATATTATTTACCCATCATTCCCTCTGTTAGCATAATGAAAGATTCTTAATTGCCTTTCACTCCCTTACTTCATTGCACCCTATTCTACTTTATAATTGGTTCCATGTGTGACTATCCTGCTCTGTAATATTTCTTTTGCCAAAGAGACCATGCCCATAAATTTATCCTTCTTTGGACTCCATTAACCCAATGGTCTGAACTTCTCCCATCTTGCAGCCCTGTTTTACTGAATGTCATCTTCCAAACACCAAACAAAAACCTGTACTTCATAACTAGCCTAACATAAAGCAAAAAAAATCTAAATCATAAAGAGAGAGCCCTCTCTGGTTGCAGATTGGCTAGGATTTGCAGCCTAAAGACTGGTTAGTCGTTACCTTAGCCGTATTCCCTTTGGAGGCTTAGGGAACAACCTGAGTGCTAACATCATTGGCGACTCCACTGGGGAGCTGAATGACTATTTGTTATTGCTGTCTATTTCTTAAAGCTACAGATGGAGCCTGAAGTTAGCCAGGTAGCCTTTGAAACTGTTTTTGCTATGCATTTAGAGGATTAAATAAACACTGCTTCAGTCAATCTCCAATATAGCTTTAGGCTGCAGACAACTTCCCTAGAGATTTGATTAGTTCCCTCATTTTAACATATTCAAAGGAAAGCCCAAAGCCTCCTATATTTCAAACAGTGCTTCCTTTTGGAATATTGCCAAAGGCTGTGATCCTCAAACATTTCCAGAAAATACCAAAACAGATTTAGAAGCTGGCTCCAAAGAAGAAAGTGCAGTATACCAGATCAAACCATGATCCTGATCCTCCAGATGTTTTTGAAAATCCCAAATTAATTACTAAGACCCTAAGAAGACAATGAAGTCTAGAAAATTCTGTTGATACAAAGCTTGATATCCTTCAACAAAACTTGACCCAATTTCCTCCTGGAAAAGCAGTGGTAATTCCCATTGTTACTACAGCTCTTCCTACTTCACCATCATCATTCAAAAGTACATCTTCCACCCATCCATTCACTTCATTCATCCCAGCTGTTATCCCTCTGTTACCAGTTGTCCCATTTATACCTCCAAACATGGCAAATCATTATGCTCCTTTACAGTTGCCTGCAAATCCAGGGGCTATGCCTCAGGATTAATAGAGTAAAATAACATATTTTGATGGTACTGGCTCCTATATAGCCCAACAACACACTAAGAAAATGATGGACTATTTTGAGAACTATGAAATTGATGACGATGATGTCAGAATAAAATTTTTTGTTCAAAGCCTAGTAGGTGAAGTGAGGACCTGGTTTAGGGCACTCGGTGCACATACAATTGTTGATCCTGATACCCTTTACCAAGCCTTTCTCAATAGATGGGAAAAGAAGAAAAATCCTTTGCATATCCTTTCAGAATATGACACTTTGAAAAGAGGCCCTCAAGAAGTTGTCCAAGACTATTGTGCTAGATTTAACAATGTGTACACTGCTATCCCTCAAAATCTCAGACCTCCACCTGACTTGGCTTTAATCAAATTCCTTGATGGATTTGACTCTGACATGGCATATCAGCTACGGGAAAGAGCTCCTGCTAGCTTGGAAGACATGTAGAGAATAGCCATTAGTGTAGAAGAAAATTTGATCTCTAAAAGAGCTCGAGCCAGAGCTAAAAGAAGAACCACTTTCAAAGAAGAGCCTTCAGCATTTGAACAAAAACTTGATGCAATCATCAAAGGCATGGATAGACTAGGCGATCAAGTGGAAACTATTGAAAGAAAATCCTCTTGGGAGGGCCAACCAAGAAACACCACTAGAAATCCAAACTTTAGAAGAAATCAAAATCCTAACAGCGGCAAGGCCGGCCCTGATCAGAATATCATACCACCATTTCAAGAGAACTATGCCGAAGCCTCAACCTCTAATGAACCAACAGAGGATATCCAAATTAACCTAATGGGTTTGAACACTTAACAACAAATTTTTTTAACACAAGATGATCATGAAACTCATAATTTCAACCAATTTCAAACCAAATCTGGAGAGTCATTTGATTTAAGAGAAGGGTATGATGCAACTGTCTTTGAAGTCCACAAACAATATAAGTTAAGAAGCAGAACCATAGATGTGCCTGAACCTAGTAAGCTGAAATATACCAAGCAACCAAAGAAAACGAAAGATAAAGCTGCCCTGACATAACCCCCTCTTGAGACAAACCTCAACATCAACATAAAGGAACCCACTGTTGAGGACACACCAGACTTGCAACCTCTAAAAAATTGGCCCTCCGCATCCCTTCCCTCAAAAGAAATTCTAAACAGCCCCTTGGAAAACAATGTCAAAACAGGTTCAGCCCACAATAACACTCATGATGAAGAAAAGGTCACTGAAAATACAGCAAAAAAGGAAAATCTTGCTACCAGCAATACAAGAGTCCAAGTAGAAAAACCTTTCAACTTGGAAATAGAAATAGGCAAACTAAAAATAGCCATCCCATTGTCTGAATTGGCCAAACATGA
>Ga0181473_100191_pt1 | contig 12636 bp, 20 predicted proteins | sample In2P11_FD_119089 | JGI IMG/M metagenome (GOLD analysis project Ga0181473, IMG submission 119089) | Clean room microbial communities from NASA Spacecraft Assembly Facility at Jet Propulsion Laboratory, Pasadena, California, USA -... ... | reverse complement strand
TTAGGCTTGGGACCTAGTGGAGTTTTCAGCTGGAAGGAAACCCATTAGCATCAAATGGGTGTTTAAGAAGAAGATGAATGCAGAAGGCAAGGTAGAGAAATAAAAAGCTCGGTTGGTAGCAAAAGGTTATTCCCAGGTGCCGGGAATTGATTTTGGTGATATTTTTTTCTCATGTTGCCAAGGTAGCTTCTATTAGATTACATTTATTTGTTGCTTCTGCTTTTGATTTTGAGGTAGAACAAATGGATGTGAAGACATCATTTCTTCACATGGATCTGGAAGAAGATATCTACATGAAGAAACCTGAAGGCTTTGCGGTAAACGGTAAGAAATAATTGGTATGAAATTTAAAAAAGTCTCTATATGGGTTAAAACAGTCACCAAGGATTTGGTATCAAAAATTTGATACATTTATATGGGGAATTGACTTCACTAGAAGCAAAGCAAATCACTGTGTGTATTTTAAATTAATTGGTGACCATGTTATTTATTTGGTCTTATATTTGAATGATATGTTACTGGTTGGAAATGACAAAGAAATTATCCAAGATTTGAAGACCCAACTGTCCTCCAAATTCGAAATGAAAGATCTTGGTGCTACAAACTATATTTTGGGCATGGAAATTAAATGAGATCAAGCAAAGAGGAAGCTCTAGTTAAACTAGACAACGTATGTCGAGATAATACTGCAGAGTTTTAATATGCAGGATAGTAAATCAATGAAGGTTCCTATTCTTGTAGGTGTAAGGTTATTTGTTGAACAATGTCCCAAGACACAAGAAGATGAAGAGGACATGTCATGTGTTCCATATGCAAGTGCATTCGGTAGCCTGATATATGCAATGGTATGTACTAGACCATATATTTCACATGCAGTGGGAGTATTGAGCAGGTTTATGTCAAAACCAGGGAAGGAGCATTGGAGAGCAGTGAAGCAGGTTTTCAGGTATTTGCGTGGCACTAGTGATTATGGTTTGTGCTACCAAGGAAGACTAAGATTGGACAGAGTTTTGGACATTTGCAGCTTTGTTGATGCAGACTGGGCTAGAGATCTAGATCAGAGACAATCTACAAGTGGGTATGTGTTTAACCTATTTGGAGGTGCAGTCAGTTGGATAAGTAAGAGACAGTCTGTAGTGGCCCTTTAAAATACAGAGGCAGAATACATGGTAGCCACTCATGCAAGCAAGGAAGTAGTTTGGTTGCAGATATTGTGTTCAAGTATGGGGTTAGTATAGTGAGCTTTAAGGATAGACTGTGAGAGGAAAAGTTCAATTTTCTTGGGAAAGAACCCTGCTTATCATTCAAAGACAAAGCACATTGATGTTTAGTATCACTTTGTGAGGGATATGGTTGAGGACAAAAAGGTGTTTTTGGTAAAGGTGGACACTTTGAAGAATACTCTAGATGCATTGACAAAGTCTGTGAGCACTGAGAAGTTCTCTTGGTGTAGAGAAACAATGGGCATTGCATGGATAGATCAATGAATAAGATCTCTTGTGGCCCCTTGTGGAAATAAAACAAGAAGTGGGAGAGTGTTGGGTGTGTGTTATATTCTTTCCACGACTACCACACTTACGGGGGAACTCGTTGGGGCGGGTCATTTTCCATGTAAACTTGTTCGGGCAAGTCATTTGAGGGTGGCCGTGTAAACTCGTTCGGGTGGGTCGTTTGAGGGTGCCTGTGTAAACTCATTCGGGAGGGTCGTTTTCCATGTAAACTCGTTTGGCGGGGGGGGTCAAGGGGGGGTGGCAGGAAGCCCTGTACGTTGTGTTGGGTGTAGCAGGGGGGTCACAAGGGAATGGTTTCCCCCCTATCAGGGGTATGTAGTGGGGTAGTAGCCCCTCTACACAGGGTCCAAGGCAGCGCCCCCGAAAAAAAAAATTGGACCCTATATTAGGTGGGCAGACCTACCTATGGTTTTGTGCAAAGATTCCATTTAATCAACCATGACCTCTTTCCAAAATTTTCCATCCTCTGAATCTACTACTTCCCTCACAGTTCTGGGATCATCAAAAGTAATAGATAAAGTAGAATTTAAACAAAAAGCAGATGTACTATACCTTTCTGGAAGCATTCTTTCTCAAACTGATCTTCTCACAATTGGAGTTTGTGGCTCTTCATCTTTTGATTCTTCTTCTGCTGTACAGTCTGATTGTTCCTCCTTTAGCTCAAACTCTATCTTCTCAGGTTCCTTTATTAGGACTTCATGTTTAATAACATCTTTCACCTCTCTAAACATCACATCTCGACTGTACACAACCTTCCTTGTTTCTGGGTTCCAAAGCTTATAACCTTTAAAACCATCCTTATATCTAATAAAGATTCACCTTTCAGATTTACTATCCAACTTGGTTCTTTTCTCCTTTAGAACATGCACATATGCATCAAATCCAAATACCCTCAGATGTGAAAGAGAGGGTTTCTTACCAGTCCATACCTCTTGTGGAATCTTATTCTCCAATGTTGATGAAGGTGATATGTTCAACAGATAACATGCAATCTCCACCGCCTCTGCCCAGAATTCCTGTCCTAACCCAACACCACTGAGCATGCTTCTTGCCTTTTCCATCAACGTACCATTCATTCTTTATGCAACTCCATTTTGCTGAGGTGCGTATGGAGTAGTCTTCTACCATGCTATACCACACTTCTTACAGAACTCTTCAAATTATTTCTTGCAAATTTCTCCACCGTTATCCATCCTCAACACCTTTATATTCTTCTCTATCTGGTTTTCCACCAAAGCCTTAAATTCTTTAAACCTGTCAAAGACTTCAGATTTCTTCATGAGGAAAAATATCCATGTATTCCTTGAGAAGTCATCTATAAATGATACATAGTACATAGAATTACCTAGTGATGGAACCGACACAGGTCTAAACACATCATTGTGCACAAGCTCTAATATATGTTTCTCTCTCTTAGCACCAGAGGGGAAACTCACCTGATTCTGATTCCCATGTACAAAAGTTTAACATAAATAAAAAACCAGAGATAAATTAGACATACCTTCTACCATACCATTACCATGAAGTATTCCAAGGCCCTTATCTCTAATATTTCCAAGCCTTTGGTGCCATAACATGGTCTTTTCTCGAGAGACCACTAGATTTTCTGCTCATTTTCAGGAACCACATAATTGTTGCACCCATCAATAACAATGCTACCCTGAAGCTTGTACAAAGTTCCAATCTGAACTCCCTGCATCAATACTAGTGCTCCTTGAACCATCTTGCAAGTATCTTTCTCAAACATTATTTTTACACCTGCATCATCCAACTTGCTTACAAAAATAAGATTTCTGGCCAATGTAGGAATATGCAGAACACCTGAAAGTGTTCTAATCCTTCCACCTTGCAACTTTGACTTGAATTTTCTGCGACCAATGATTCTAGCCTCCTTGTCATCCCCTAAGTAAGCATCACCACCATCATATTTCTCATACTCACAGAACCACTCTCTATAGGGAGTGAGGTGAAAGGATGAACCTGAGTCAATCAACCATGCCTCATGATCTATATGTGTATTTGAAGAAGAAGCCAGGTACACATCCCCACCTTCATCTAAGATGGTTTTCGCCTCTATAGAAGGAGCATCATCAGATCCCTTTCCTTTCTCAGGAGCTTTAGATTTACAGTCCCTTTTGAAGTTCCCTTCCTTTCCGCACTTCCAGCATAGCTTTACAAGTTTTCCTGGAGATGTAGATCTCCCTCTAGATTTAGATCTCCCACTCATGGAATTATTTTTGTTTCTGTTCTGGGACAATCCTTCTACATACAAGGCATCACCATTCTTGCCCTCCATATTTTTCTGTCTCATCTCCTCTGATAGCAAGGATGAGACTATTTTATCAAACTGCAAGGCAATTGCATTGCTACCTATTACAACAACTATACTATCCCATGAATCTGGTAGAGAACACAACAAATTGATGCACTTATCTTCATCTGAAATTTTAATATCAATATATAATAACTAGCTTACCACAATATTAAAGGCATTTAGATGCTCTATCAACAAGTCTCCATCTTTCATCCTCAGGTTATACAACTTTTTCCATAGGAGCAATTTATTCACCAGAGACTTAGATTGGTACAAAGTCCCTAACTTGTCCCATAAAGCCTTCGCTGAACCTTCCTCTGATACATTCAACAATATTGAATCTGAGACACACAAGCGTATTGTGCTCTTTTCCTTCCGATACAACTTCACCCAATCTTCAGCTAACATTGCCATTGGCTTAATACCCAAATCTACTGCGATCCATTAATCTTTATCCACTAGCAGATCCTTCATGTTGAGTTTCCACAACTTAAAACTCTGACCATTGAATTTCTCGATATCTATCTTTCCATTTCTTGCCATCTTCTTTCACCACAAGAATCGATCCCACATATCTCCCACTGAATAGGGTCTACCACAAGCTCGAGCTAAACCCCTCAACAACAAAGGCGTCCCCTTGGAGTCGAAAAAACTCCGATACCAAATGTAGGTTTTAACCCCATACACAAATTACTTGCATACGAATTGTAAAAACCTGAAAATAAACAATGGTGAGAGCATAAAACATAAAACAAATATACACAAATATTTTCCCCTAGATCCCAAAACCATGACCACCAGATCAATTTTTCATTATTTTCCTTTCAATGTTACAATACATATATATACATGCAGCAACATCCACAAACCCCAATCCATTAACTGTGGATTACAACATAACCATAGTTCACTTGACTCGATCTACAAAATACCATGGATAGAAAATCATCATGCCCAAAACCATGTGTGAAATCCATGCACAAAACAATAGGTAGGTTCGCCCACCTAATATAGGGTCCAATTTTTTTTTCATGGTGCACTGACCCAAACTCCATGCAGAGGGGCTACCACCCCCCCTACATAGCCCCCGACAAGGGGGCACCTGCCCCCCCTACTATGCCTGACACAATGTACATGGGGGCCTGTTGCCCACCTTGTGACCCCCCCCCCCCCAAAGTGGGGTAGTCGTGGAAAGAATATAACACACACCCAATATGTATGCATGAATAAAGAGAAAGAAATATGCTAATTCAAATATATGGGTTTCAAGGTAAGCCATTGCTATTGCTGAAATTTGTTATAGACAAGTATTTTGTTTCTGAAGTCTCTAGGTAATACCTTGACTAGCTAAATATATTTGAAAGCAAAAAGACAACAATTCATTCCTTTGGTGTTTACTATTGGAGAAATCACAGTAAAAACTATGGCCCATGTTACAGAGCTCGCACAAACTTTCATCACTTTTAACTAAGTAAAGTTGAAGCAATTAAAGCTTTTGATGCATAGGGTCTATTTCACACACACTTGGAAAGAATTGGATACATAAACTTGTTTCAAGAAATTAGAGAACAAAGCAAAGAATGCTAACATGCATTGATAAAAAAACAACGACTAATCATAAATGATGAAGATATCATGGAAGTATCAAGTATCAGTCTTTTTGAAGATCAATTTGTACGTTGCATAAATGATACTAATGGAAATCAAGGGCTAATCATAGACATTAATCAAATCATCCACAAACTAGGAATCAATATTTCTGTAGAGAAATCTGTATATTGGATAAACGATACTGATGTAAGTTCATAATTAAGTGAAAACAAGACAAAATATACTACAAATACAAAGCTAATTTATGATAAGCTATCAAATAACGTAAAGCACAAAAAGGCTGATTGAAGTTTTAGTTCAAAAGAAGTGTATGCTGCTCAATCAACAATTTCATAATTCCTATGAGAATAATAAATGTTGATGGAACTATAAACATAGAAGTTGACAACATTAAGCTACCTGATTGGATTAGCCTTTTGTTTTACTGAAAATCAAGAAACAATAGCACAAATTTTCAATGAATCTATTAATTTTGATGATGGTTCTGTCAGATTATAAAAGGCAAAGTATGAAAGTAGTAGTAAACAAATGAATATGGAGAACATAAAACTTCACAACAATAACATTTCAGACCAAACAAAAATGCAAGTTAATTTGTCTAGAGTTGCAATCACATCGCTCATGGAGCTGCATCCAGTTATTGGTAATGTGTTTGTAGAGTCTCTTTGTCAACGGGAAGCAAAAAACTTAAACTTAAAAACAAGAATAAAGGACCTAGAATATGTTATGGATCCAAGTCCTTTGTGGATGATTTCATTAGAAATATGAACAACAATTCCCACAGTTACCGTTCATGGCATATCATATAGATTTGCTAAATCTATCAGTTTTCTTAATGCGGTGAAAACATATATTATTAATAATATATGCTAACAATTACAAATCATTGAACATGCATGGTAAACAAATTCTGATATGAAGCACTTGGGGCAAAGAGCTAAGTCATTTGTCAAGTGCATTGAACATGAGCTCGAAGGAGATAGGTATTTCGTGAATAATGACTTATTTTCTTTCATCCAGAGACTTGATTTACTTTCTGATGTAGAGAAAAGAGAGTAGGAACTGCCAAATGCTAATCAAATGAAGCAACTCAAAGCTACATGGTCTCAGAGAATCAGAAGAATGGAGAACCTTCTTTCTAAATTTCAAAACATAGAGAATCGAAGGGTAGACACATATTTCAAAGTTGTATAGACTGTGAAGAATATGAACGACCTATGTATCACATGTGACTCTGGTTTAATTTCAAGACAAATGTTAACAATTGAATTAGATAAGCTGAAACAGTCAAAGGCATTAGAATTCAATGATATAGATGATTTTAATACACATGAAGGCAAGGAATGACTAATTGGCTTTGTTAATGTTAATGAACATATCTATGTTTTAGATGCGGAATTGCAATGTGAGGTCATCGAAATTGAGAAAGATATATTTAGCCCACGTGTCAAATTGCAAATTACAGTTGCTCCTATGAAACATTGCATACAGGAAAAGTTAAAGAAATTTCTTTAAGAAACTAACAACTCTGAAAATACTTAACAATTAAGTGATAAGGACATATGATTCTACATAGTATAAGTTTTATTAAATTTTGAAATGTTTGCTTTTTGGTTTACTAGTGATCAAATGTTTAGATTTTTATATATGTTATTATGAATTGAGTCAATCTTTGAATGCAATTTTCTGCTTTTCATTGCAAATGGAATTTTCATAGAACCATTTACAAGATTGCATAAAGGTTTTGATAAATTCTATAAAAATCGAATGCTATTCTTTGTATGCAAAATTACTGAGGTAGTTTACATTTTCAGATGGTTTTCCTTCTCTTCTTTTTATTTTTCCCCATATAGGTATGTTTTAGAGTCACATTATAATTTATTATATGTATTTAATTAATTTCGGAACAATTGTTTCTATTTTGCAGAAATGCAGGAGTGCAAAGTTAAAGAGACAAAAGAACCACTACAAGGAAAATACCTTCTAGCGGAGGTTATAACAGAGGTTTTTAATGTTATAAAATTGGCCAGAATTGTAAAAAATATATATGCTAAAACATCTATTTGTGGAAACGGATGTTTTAGCGAAGCTTATAATGGAACTTCATCACAACTGAAAGATATGGGAGCCCAAACGTTTTAGCAGATATATATATAATTTTTATTTATTTTATTTTTTTTCGGTGCGCTTTATGGAACAAGCAGCCCCGGTGCGTTACTTATAGAAACAAACCAAGCTTCATACATAATTAAAAGCATCGAGGCATTTAATATAAAGAGCACTAGAATCTGAAATGTATACCACCCCGTTGCTTACAACAAAAAAATTATTGGTGTGTTCAACTCAAGGAGCACCGAACCTTGAAACATATACCGTGCTGGTGTTTATATAAAAAAAACGCTGGTCTTTCTTTGATGAAGTAACGGCTCCGAGGCATGCAAAAAGTGATTGTAGTTACAATGCTTTCTCTTAAACACACAGCACCGACATGTCTTTTTTACATAAATGCACCGATGCATTCATTATATAGAGGGTTGGGTGATGTTAATTTTAATAGTGCACCAAGGATGGAAATAATATTTTGTAGAACCAATGGGTGTTAGTTCTATGAAATAACTGGTGCATTAAGAGTTAAAATGCACCTGGGCATTAATTAAAAACAATATTGATGCTGGAAGACATGAAAGGCCCGGTGCTATTGTTTTTTGAAAAGGCACTAATTATGCTAAAAGATGATGTCATAGTGCTTTTATTTAAAGCAAAGCACCAATGCATTTTTATGTTATGGATGCATTGATGTTTTTGTATGAGATTTTCCTTTTTTTGAGACATAAACCTATCCTAGTGCAATCATTGTAATTTTTAAAATTCATTATTTATTGAGAAATAAACATATATCTTATAACAATATTCATATAAATTAATATTTGATTAGTTCATTTGTACATGATGTTTGTATTAATTAGTTATGTTATAAAATTTCACATCTCTTCATTATAATATTTAATCATCCATATATTTAATCAATGGTGTAACATTTCACAGCAACATTGGATAACATAATAGGATAAATTAAAATGTATATTATTATAGATAAATAAGAGTCTCTTTCTCATACAAAATGGGATTATTATTGGTAACCCCTTGTCTTTCAATTGGGACGCTATGTCCATGATTACATTAAACAAAATGTCTAATTTTCACAGACAATTATTCCAACAAATACAACAGGTTGCATTGATATCCAAATATATCATCATTCTTTTATGGAACTATTGTTAGTGCTCAAGCTACTTCCGTGACTTGAGTTATTTGGAGGAATTTATCTGTTGAATGCATCGATTCTTTTCATCTTCTTGATCTTGTTCTATCTGCAAACATAAAAATAAAGTGTAATGAGTGTAGCTACATAGGTGGGAATAATGAAAATTGAAATAAATAATAAACATCAATGTAAATCGAAAAACAATGTACCATAGCAAGAAGTGACTCGTGAATTATACACATTATTTCAAAACCAAATCTCATACCTTCTTTCAACAACTCTTCTGTTGGTGTAGTTCCATGCTTTGTTTCTTTTTATACCCCATAATAAATCATATATTTAATATAAAGGATTTTTTTGTTCTATTAATTATAAACTCAGAGAAGTAAAACAATATAGATACTTACAAATTCTATAATTAATTTTTGATAAGCCAACATATACTCACAACCGTTATTTAACCCAATTTCAATCAATTCTTCTGATGAATCTTCTTTGTATGTTAGCACCTATTTGAAGACATTCAAGGATGGTTTCTGTAAAACAACTTAAAATATACAAAATGAAACTTTGAGTTGTTATAAGGAAATATTAACAGTTACTTAGAAACTTTGAAATCAACCATTTTCTTCCTGTTTTATGTGTTGAATAAGTTCCATCTTGTTTTATTTTCAGTAAGAAAATACTTGAAAATTAATATTTAATGCTAGATTATTTTTTGATATGTACAAAGTCAATCATGATTACATACATTTGAAGCATTTTGTTGTTGAGATGGACCCTCATGTGATGCAATTATGTCCATTTCTTTGACCATCTCCTTCTACACTTTTTTGGACATTCCTAGTGGCATGTTTCATATATCAGTGCATTGATCATTTGGGATTTTCATAATCTTCCTTAAAAAAGTAATAAACTATTTTTCTAATGATATATGAAACTAAATATAACCAAATCAACATTAATAAATTAATGGCTTGTAGTAATATATACATATAATTATAGAAAATAATTTTATACAATTAGGAATATTACCTTTTGAATAAACTTGAACATGAAAGCACACACGACCTGAGCTTTGGTCCCCTTAGACGTCTCTTGAGAGTGTATGCGGCCATGGTTGATGCGAGAGGGGGGGCTCCCTAGAGAGGAAGCTCTACAAGGGAGTTGCTCCCCTAATAATCGACCATCTAGGATGGAAAGATGGAAATGGGAAAAGGATACAATTATGGAAGGATCACCATCCTATGAAAGACCTCCTGAATGAAAACCCCAAAATGTCTGAGATGGTAGATTGGATGAAAGTCAAACAATTAGTTTTTATTGTTTATCTTTCATCCTCGGATAATAGTGGACACTAGAGAGATTGGATCTATCTAGTTGTTCTAGAACATATATTGATTGAATGGAGGTTGATGATTCAGGCTTTAAAAGGGTGTGCTCCTATCAGTACAAACCTGTTTGATGAAAGAGTCTAGATTGCCAACAAAAATCATTCATACTGATTTTAAAGGGGATACAAAGTCCTACTACACAATTGAGGGACTCTGTCCATTATAGGATTGTGGAAATATGTCTCGAATGTTGATGGATTACCCAAGGTAAATATTTTCTATTGGGAGCTTGGTTTGGGGAAAATAGTCACACTAAAAAATTTAAAGGAAAGAAAAATTCAAGGACCATCTAGATGTGTCCTATGCAAAGAGGAGGAAGAGACAATTGATCATCTGTTCAAGAAATATATTTACGCCTAATCTATTTGGCATACAATTTTTAACGAAGTTATGGAGCTGATGATCTATAATTGAAACTTGAAGGTGATATACAAATTGCAAGTGAGAATTTTATGTATTTTGGGTAATGGATCAAGTTACAAAACACATAAAAAAATTATTTTTAAACTTAATTAACAGCTAAAATAGAGACAAAATACGATATCAGAAACACATAACAACAAACATGATAAAGGAGTTCACCCCTCTCCTAGGATACATCTCCTGGTCTAGCTTCTAATGTAGAGCATCTTTCAGTAAGTGCTCAAATTTGTGTTTTCATACCTTTAAAATGCTCAAAATTCAAAACAAATTTCACCAATGGATCCAGAACTATAAAAAACCCCCATCTAGGTTCTTTTTACAACAAAAAATGAGAAAATTATCATTGTTACCAGTCTTTCCCAATTTCCATAGCTTACTATCCTCCAATTCGACCCAACCTTGCTTGAACACCCCAAACCCAGAACTAGCGCACAAACCTGGCCTACAATCTCACCCAACGGGCAAAATTGTTGGACAATTAAACTGTCCATTAACCCCCAGTTTCTAAAAATGTGGTCGTATGGGGGCCACATGCCCAGGGGCTGGGGCTAACTTCCCACCCCCGCCGGCTGGGCCCCCAACACGTGGCGCTTGGTTTTATTACGTGCATAGAACCGAGGTTTGGTGCTATATTCCAGCATGCTTTCCAGCTGTCAGAGGTGTGGTCATATTACAAGCCATAGAACCTAGGGCTGGCCCCTCCTGCTCTTTCGTTAAGATTATGTGATGGCCCATGTGGCCCAGTGTTGGTCCCCATCCAACTCTGTTCGCAGTCCTGAGTTTGGCATATGATTGTGGGTTCGCGCTAAGACACCACCCTCGCTCCTCTATGCTATAGTGTGGTTATATGTGGTGGCGCCAGGACTGTGGGTCGGGGTTAAGCCCTAGACCTAGGATCCCTTTGCCATGGTCCTGTGGTGTGGCATGTGGCCATGGGCTAGGGCTTAGCCATGGCCCCTTCCCCCATATGTGCGCCACATAAATATTAAATGTATGCACATGGCCATAGTTTACAAGGAACACTGGTGGTGCAGTGGTGGAAGCATTGTGTTGGCACCTCAGAGGTCACCCATTCAAATCCCACTAGGCCCGTTCAACCCACAAACAAAATTTTATAATACATTTGGGAGGCCACATGGCAATCAACCATTGGCTCACGTGGCTCTCCACCCTTGGACCACCTCAACGAGCCCACAACCAATCAAAAACCAAGAAATTTCAATCAACCAGATTAAGACACATGGTGAAAAACCATTGGCCCACAAACACACAGTCAACTACCTAGTCACATGCCTAGTTAGTGTACGAACTACTGACTGGGCATACCTGCAAACCAACTTTAAAATTTTGTCTATTTGGGAATTTGATGAGAATACAATATTGGGAGCATATGATATTAGTTTTGAACGATTCAAGTTGCATTGGATTTAGGTCGCCGATATATATGCACTAGTACAAGTTTCAAGCACTTTTTAACACTTATTTTTAACACTGAATTGATCCCCTAGATGACTGCCAACTGGAAGCTTTTGGACCTCTAAAATATTATTTTTAGTCAACAAACATATGAGGGTACAGTTCCCTCACCCTTCCCTTCTCAATCCATTTGGCTTTGCCTGAATTTGTACCTTGGAACCCCATATGAAGGTGCTTCCCGTTCCTTCTTCTTGAAGTTCATGTTTCTCTGTAAAGGATAGGACCTTGATGCAATTCTTCAAGATGTTTAGAAGAGAAAAGTTTTGTTAAAGAAATTTGAACATTCTCTCTTATGTCTTCATTCAAAGAAGACTTATTCAATTTCAAGTTCACTTCACCATGAACAATGTAGTCATAACGATTCTTAGCATGTCTATCCTTGTTTTTGGCTTGAATCTTTACCAAATGTGATTGCCATTTCCATGTACTATCATTCTTCAAAGAAAAAACACTAGGAGACCCATAAGAAGATTAATTATAACTAATTTTCCCTTTGTCAACTAGCTCTTGTATCTGATTTTTGACCCTTGCATTCTTTAACACTGGCATCTTGTTCATACCAATGTTCAGCAATGATGCATTCTGCTGCAATTACATTTCATATTGTTTTCCTCTTTTAGGAGGCAACATGTTAGACTTCTG
>Ga0181473_100189_pt1 | contig 12644 bp, 11 predicted proteins | sample In2P11_FD_119089 | JGI IMG/M metagenome (GOLD analysis project Ga0181473, IMG submission 119089) | Clean room microbial communities from NASA Spacecraft Assembly Facility at Jet Propulsion Laboratory, Pasadena, California, USA -... ... | reverse complement strand
TGGGCAGCGAGGCTGACGCAGAAGGACTTGAAGCGAAGCGCGGATAAATAGTCGGGCCGTGAAAAGGCGAAACGCACTGCCTTGGAACACTTTGGTTTGTGACTACAAGCACCACCACTGACTGTAGAGATCTGATGCCTTTATTCTAACTTATCTTCGCCAGGGTACATACCCTTCACTTACTAACTGCTTCCGGTATTTCTAACATATGTCACCAAATTGAGAAATGGGTTATAGAGTGTAAAGGTCTTGAATTGAAAGTGTTTTGATGGGTAAATATTACCCTCGTCGTAGACTATCCTGACATCTGCTAAAGCGAGAAGATTTGAGCGAGGCGAGCCATTTTGGTTCCATCCAAATCCAGGTATTGAAGGTTCAGGCGTCGTCTAGCTCGGTTCTTAATAGTGCCTGCGACTCGATTGACCCCTTTTCCCGAAGCATTCTATGCTTTCTGTATCGATACATAAGGATCCCAAGGACAACTACCATACTGACAAGAGCTACTACCGAGCCTGATATCATTGAAACAATGGCGTACTGGATCAGAGGAGACATGTCGGCTGCACGGGTGAAAATTGTCAATGATCCATTAGAGAGCTACCGTGGAGGCATATATGTATTATATACATATACCATTAATAAGCTGCTTCCGCTCATGTTCTCACTTCCCACGTTCGTCATACACTAAATCCTCTATGATGACAACCAATGTAACACTTTTCCATTGAAGATACGTAATCTTACAGTGTCGAAATGAAATTTGTGCATAGGAACGGTGTGACTGTGGATGACCGGTCTAATATTACCATCCTTTGAAATCATTACCAACACCAACTTGTTTATGATCTTAATTCCACCGAGTCCCCCATACTTCCAATATACTCTACCGTCGTGATCACGCCGTTACCAACACCGTCCTTAACTTAAACGCCAATCTCCCCACTTTCTCTCCACCACTCACCCACCTGCAGCCTGGCAGCTCCAAACCTCACCTCTCGGTCTGTAAGCTCCACCACGAGGCGACGACAATTGGCGCTGCCAACTTGTTTATCACCAACTCACCACCTCGGATTATTACCGTCTCCACCTTCTCCAGAGCGCCATGTAATTTATCGATATCCAATCTTGCCAATATCAAAGTTGCAAGGGGTAGATGAGATCTAGGCGGAACCCAAATTCCGATGATGAGAAAATCTCTATTACCTCTCGTAAACTTTCTAGAATATTTATCAAAATCCCAAATGCAACATGTCCTTTTTGAACACGTGGTCTGAACAGTATTTAAGGAGCGTTGGCCATGTCTTGAAGTCTCTTATTTCTCCGCATTTGCTGATGGAACCGTCTTGCAAGAACATCACTGATACATTTCACTTGCTCGATTTCCTTTATATTGCGTTGATAGTATAACTGTTCAAAGCTAGCACGGCGAAGCTATGTTCATTACAATATTTTGCAGTGCCTTGAGATTCTTCTCAAGACCCTTAACCCTAGTATGAAGTCGCATCTTTTCCTCAGCACGCTTTTGAGTCGCCTTTGAAATTTCGACCAGCAATGTTTCTATTACCGTAGTATCCACTTCTATCCCCTCAATTGCTTCTAATATGTTTTCGATGTCGATCATCATCCACGCTGCATATCTTCCTAGTCTCATAACTTCACTTTGTCTTCTGTAAAGTTCTTGCTCTAAATCTCTCGTACGATCCTGAAGTTTATTCAGAGGAGCATGAACGAATTCAAAAGCTTGTTGAAAGTGGGTACGAAATTGAGCAAGAGTGGCGTTTAAATCTTGGGATGAGCCTGGAATGGGAGTATGCAACTGAGGTCTGGCCGGAATACAACAAAGGCTATGAGAGTCGCCTTCGCTTTGAATTTCTGGTGAGATAGACAAGAGGTGATCCAGGGCTCCACGGGCAACGTCAACTGTCCTGTCGCTTGCTGTCGTCGTTAACATCGGTTGACCGGACTCTTGTTCGTCGCTGGGTGTTCGACGCTGTTGAGGAGCTTTCAAAACCGGCCGAACAATGTTAATATTTGATTTTTGGGTATCACTCGTCGTATGAAGTGACTGAGCCCCCAAGCAGTCGTTTTGTCCTTCAGTTTGCACTCGAGATGGATAATCCGGTCTCCTTGAGCCCTGAACGGCGTCTGAGGGGTAATTGATGGTTATACCGTCCTCTGAAGTTGACTCCATTCGTGCTTTATCCACCGAGCGTCCACAAGCAACTATTGTAGATTCGCGATCTCCTTTCTGACTCAGTGGTGGCTGGCCACAATTCGGAACCACATTTCTCCCTCGTAGTTGATATGTATTTGTAGGTTCTAGAGTGATGTGTTTGTGACTATTTAGCTCAGGTTTCTCGCCTACTAGTCAAATTAAGTCAACATAAATCCAAAGAAAGTGTGAAGAGGGCCTCCATCTTACATGATGCGGCTGCTGCGAGCTTCAGCTTCAGCCTCTTCCGACTTCTCCTTTTGTTAAGCCTGTTTTGTATCCTTCTCTTTTCGCTTTGTGGAATATTATGGTCATATGGGTACTTATCAGAAACCTCATCGCCCATGATGTTCCAGATGTTATCTGTCATGGTTTCGTAGGAAATGAAACTATCTCTTATCACAAAGTGCCGTGTTTTGAAGCAACGACCTCGTACAACTTACGACTAGAGAGCAGCACCCACGCACTGGTCTATAACCACCTCTGCCACATTATTCAAATAAAGTTCTCATCATTTTTTCCAGTTCTCCACGAGTCAATTTTACCCAACATCTCTTAGGTAGAATTTGCATTCTATTGACTGCATTACTGTGATGACTTGCTGCGGGTCCAGATGACAATTTTCGGCGCCATCAAGAGGTTTAGTGCTAGTGGTGCCTTGATGATGTTCGGAACAGCATTGATCCTTACACAGCAATAGACTGACATTGTTTAGTACAAATTGATGACCTTACCCTGCTGGAGGATGAGGAAGATGGGGCTCAACATTGCCACAGTTGACTAATGAACTCATCTTACTATAGGTACGCTCGAAAGTGTTTAGTACAATCTGATGACCTTACCCTGCTAGAAGATGAGGAGAAAACATTGCCACAATTGATGATGAAACTCACCCTGCTATGGGTACGCTTGAAAGTGTTTAGTACAATCTGATGACCTTTCCCTGCTAGAAAATAAAAAAATGCAACTCAAAGTGTTTAGTACAATTCGATGACCTTACCCTGCTAGAAGATGAACGAAATGGTACTCAACATTGCCACAGTTGATGATGAACTCACCCTGCAGGTACGCTCGAAAGTGTTTAGTACAGATTGATGACCTTTCCCTGCTAGAAAATAAAAAAATGCAACTCAAAGTGTTTAGTACAATTCGATGACCTTACCCTGCTAGAAGATGAACGAAATGGGACTCAACATTGCCACAGTTGATGATGAACTCACCCTGCAGGTACGCTCGAAAGTGTTTAGTACAGATTGATGACCTTTCCCTGCTAGAAAATAAAAAAATGCAACTCAAAGTGTTAGTACAATTCGATGACCTTACCCTGCTGGAGGATGAATAAATGGGACTCAAAGTGTTTAGTACAGGTTGAATACCTTACCCTGCTAGAGGATGAGTATGCAACTCAAAGTGTTTAGTACAATCTGCTGACCTTACCCTGCTGGAGGATGAGAAAAATGGGGTTCTGCGCATTAGTTTCGATTGATGATCTTACCCAGCAGTGGATGAGAAAAAAATAGGAGCCAAAATTTTAGTCCAGATAGGATAACCTTGTCGTGATGCCGAGGATAGCGAGGCAGCGTGGATCGCGAGGGCTAGGCCAGGATCGGTTGATGACCTTACCCTGCTGGCGGGTTAGGAAAAATGGGGCTGATCGTATTTGAAGAATTGGGTTTGAATGTTGATCCGGGACATGATGACCCTTGTTTGGGTGGATAAGAAAATTTAGCGGATGGGAAAAACGGATATGGCTAAATTATTATTGGCGCATACGACACGAAGGAGCTAAGCCATCTATAGTCAGTCCTCGCGAAGTTCTGGAACGAGCATTTCATTTTTCGGTCTAGGGAATATTTGCGAGAATTGCATATTGTTCTGGCTTCGCTTTCGCAATTTTAGATTGATCTATTATGTATAGTATCTTCCTCTCGTATTGTTTTGCTACAAAGAGTCCGGAGATGCGTTGAAACATAGAACCCAATCTTCCAAATCTGAATTGAGACCAAGGGGCGCTCTTTACTCTATCCTCGGCAGCCGCTACGGCTAGGCGGATTAGTATAAATGATTAAGGTTATAACTAAACCAAATAACTAATGTATATTACAATGAATCTATTTATTTAACCAGAAATTACTGAGTAGAAGAAAAGTACTGCCCCAATAGTAAAAAGCGCAGTCATATTAGAAGTAGTAATCGCACCTCCCGATCCGGATGCAGATGTACTAGTCGAGTTGAGGTTGACCTTCAGGACGCCGCCAATGGCACCTCCGGACGGAGAAGTGCTGGCCGTAGAATTCTGGACGAGAGTAATAAAAGCTTCGAGTGTGGTACCTTTGGAGGGTGCATTGATTGCGCCGACCATACCTGTAAATACTGTGTGAGAAAAAGGTCTTCGAACAGAAGAACCACGTACCAGATTGGCAGTGGCTACTAGATGTTTGACTACAGTAGAACCAGATTGGCCTTGTATCGTTCACAATAACTGTGAAGCTGGTCCCAGAAGGTGAGTTCTTGGTTGGGATGAAACTAGAGGAGAAGCCGCCTGCGAGAGGATGGCAGGGATTGGTAAAGGAGGACTGAACAACAGAATGATTCTGCGAATGTTTTAGCTTAGTTGGTAGGCTCTCGACTTGATTAATTACATTTGGAAAGAAATTGAATTCAATGGCGGTGCCAACTTTAGCCGTGATGTTGTTGGGGCTATATCGGAGACTTTCACCTTCACCAACAGCAACTCTAATCGTTGTTCCCATGTGTGAATTGACAGCCATGGCTGCGATGGCAGCAAAGCCCAAAAGCATATTGGGGAGCTTCATTATGGGGTTTTTGGTGCTTATGTGAAGGAGAATGAATGAATCAAAGTTGCCTTGGCTCTATAATGTGGAAAGAAAGAAAAGCTAAACATCGTAAACGCGGACGTCGCTTACGGCCGCTTCTGATGTAGTCATCACACACCTCATCAGTTTCAATGTAGATGGATGCTTAAGAATCTTCGTTCTGCAGGTACATGTACCGAACAATACATGCAATTCGGAACTTCAGTTCTATGTCAACGACCACGGATATTCTTAATAATATTCCTACCATGTTGACATCTAAACCGGGCAGAATATGAATGGTCAGAATTCCAAATACTCCCAGGACTCGGATGTGAGCACTGGCAGATTTAATATCACACAATGAATAGAAAAGCAAGGAAGACTTACAATCAATCTAGACGCGAATCGAAATCGACCAAGACCAAATCTTGCTCTTCTCCCCAGTAGAACCGCGGCATTGAGATTCCAAATAAATTGTTCGATTTAAGCAGAAAGACATGGAGCACGATATCTTGATTCCAATCTGCTGTTTATGATGCCGAGATTTTGACCTTGCCTTCTGGATAAACTCCGATAATGATATAAATGAACCTTGAAGTCGGTCCCTCCTCTAGTAGACAAGTCTATCTCCCAAGCTGCTTGTAAGCAAACCATACGGAGCACTCAATTTGGCCGAGGTGATTGGCAATACCGTACATCCGTCAAAGTTTTCTTTGTTATGGAGAGCTCAAATTGATATTTGGTTTCGGCCTTTGTTGTATCGACAGTTTCATCGATGAGGCTTCGGTTTCGGTATGAGTAGGACATATGGTTGCCGTCATCAAGCTAGTGGGAAAGCTTCGACCTCACCAAGAGAGGAGATATGTTAGTTAAAGTAATGTACCTCTGAACGAGGCACTTGTGACCACTTTCATCTCTCCCTCTCATTATGCTGGCGGTCAGGCCGTGAGAGTCCTCAGCCTTGACGTTGCGGCCCCTCTAAGCCAATGACAGAAAAGACGAACTAGGCGTTCTAAATTGCAAAAGCGGAGTGATTGTGTTCTTAATATAGGAAACGTAAGTGTCCTAGCTGGTTTATAGCCCTCTCTGACTTCATTTCGACATTTCTCTTACCTTAATATAAAGCATAATAATCTCCTGATATACTGTCACAGGAGAGATAGAGACATTCCCAGCTCCCCGAAGCATTAAACATACTTATAAACGCAAAGTGTCTGCCGACTGGGCCATAAGAACAAGACTTCTATAAAGTCTTCACAATGACTACCACATATCAACTCACTTTATCGCCGCCAACTTGCCCAGGCGCCCCTAATTGATCGACCAGAGTCTCCAGCTCCCAGCACTATTACCACCCGTAGCTAGCTTCTCTATTGCTTCCCCAAGCTCCTTCAACTTATCCAGCAGCTCCCCAACTCTGTTCAGCGCCACCGCCGACTTCCCCATTGCGTCCACAAGCTCTCCCAGCTTATCCACTAGCTCCCCAACTCTGTCCACCGCCGCCGGCTTCCCCATTACGTCCCCAAGCTTCCCCAGCTTATTTACCAGCTCCCAAACTCTGTCCACTGCTGCTATCAGCTTCTCTATTGCTTTCCCAAGCTCCCCCAGCTTATCCACCAGCTCCCCAACTCTGTCCACCGCCGCCGCCGGCTTCCCCATTGCGTCCCCAAGCTTCCCAACTTATCCACCAGCTCCCTAACTCTGTCCACCGCCGCCGCCGGCTTCCCCATTACGTCCCCAAGCTTCCCTAGCATATTCACCAGCTCCCCAACTCTGTCCACCGCCGCCGCCGGCTTCCCATTGCTTCCCCAGCTTATTCACCAGTTCCCCAACTCTATCCACCGCTACTATCGGCTTCCCCGGCTTCCCCATTGCTTCCCCAGCTTATTCACCAGTTCCCCAACTCTATCCACCGCTGCTATCGGCTTCCCCATTGCTTCCCCAAGCTCCCCCAGCTTATTTAACAGCTTCCCAACCCAATTACTGTGGTCATCGCTTCTGCCAGCTTCTCGTGACCTCATTAACACCGCTGCCAACATTCCCATTGTCTTTTTCCCAGCTCCACCAAACCTTATCCAGCACCTCCCCTAAATTATTCCACCACCGCCGCTGGCTTCCCCATCACTTCCACCTCCACCTCCTCCCCCAGTACTCCTTAATATGATTCTCTTAAGCACAACATATAGGGCTCCCCTCCACAAAGGCCTTTGTATCAATCGTCTCCAACTTCCCTTACCCACCACTTTCTCTCCCTAGGGCTAATCGTAAAGGCTGTTCGGGGTTCGGTAGGAGAAACGGAGATGTAGGCCTCGTGTAATTCGCAGTAGGGGGCCGGAGGGGAGGAATTGCACTATTGAGAGCTTCTCGGCTTGTTTTGGAACAAGTCGATTCTCTTCTTTTTATTCCGAGGCCGGGAGCGACGTTGGTCGACGACGATGACAATATATCGGCCTAGTTTGAGGTCGAGGAGGAAGGCGGTTACGCAGATGTACCGGAGAGTGAGTGCTTGGTTGTGGGCAAAAGCGAGGGCTGTGGGAAGAGTCGAGGAGAATTGGGATCGGTGGTGTGGTGTTTGACCAAGGTCGGTGGGAGGCGTTGGAGTAACAGCCGTATCGAATTAAAGCGCGCACGGAGGATGATCTCGGTCTGAATCGAAAGTCATTTCGGTGAAGGCTGGCATACTTACTCGTAATTCATAGACTGAGAAGACTCGAAGTCAGCCTATGCCAACATGTCCACCACATCTGCTAGCTTATCCATCACTTCCATCATCCACTGCCACCGCCAAGTTATCTACGCACCCGGTGCCTGTGTAATTGTTATCTTCATTCGCGCAACATCGGTAATCGCCCAATCGTCACCGCCAGTCTTTGGTATTTGGTATCCGTGGATTATCATACCACAACAGGGGAGAATCTCGACCAGAGTGCGGTGGCGTTAACGAGCGTGTCTTCTCCGGCATCCAGCCAATGAAAGCTCAAGACATCTCATCAAAGGCTGAATTATACTCTACAAAACTTTGAAGGACTATGTTGAAATCAGTAACAGAAACGATAGAGGAAGATCGTCAATGTTCGAAGGATGATGATGGGACGGGCCACAGAAGCCGCGAATTTCGCGTGTTTAGCGCGGGGCAACGCACGCTCAGCACGTCGAGAATTCCAATGGCTATAATTCGAGGGGCCCCTATAAAGGATCTCTGAAATACTATTACGAACAAGAAAGTAGGAGCAAGGCGTTACAAATCATTCTGGTATTTCGTTGTCAAATTTGTGTAGCAATACGACGAAGCTTTTCGTTGTGATATGAGCAGAGGAGATGGGCAGATTTCGCTGTCCATCATCTCGAACTTCATCGTGACACCCCTGATTCTCCGATTGCAGCTCAGCGGATCCGGGATTTATACAACCAAGAAGTCATCAGCACCATAAGATATAGATGCGGTGTCACGAAGATCCCTAAATGCTCTACCAAGGCCATGCAATTCCACTGCGCCTCGACACCGTAGGGAAAGAGGGCGTCTCTTCTTCCACCCCGATGATTTGCCATGAAGTCTTTTAAGTGAAGAGGTTCACATTGGGAAGGGAAGAGTGGGGGGGGACACAAAAAGCACGGAAATAAATGAGCTTATTCCTATCATGATAGCTTGGTCGCAAGGCTGTCCACAAAGATCTTTTGTGAAGGCAGTCTATGCTAGAAATGCACACGACAAGGAGTATTTACAAGTTGAAAAGTTTCAGGGACTGAATTCGATGTAATTAGCTGTTTTCTGACCCACTTCAAACTTGACCCAAATTGTCGCGCCATGGGAGAAGAAATATTGTACGGATCGAGGATCTCTTTTGTTGCACGTCGCAAAATCAAACACAGCCTCTTGTTGTACAAGGGCTGATGCGGGGTTGACTTAACCCCACATCTTTCTTGGGTTAGCGTAAGTAAAAGGGATCAAATGGGCCAGCGGCGTACTTCAAATACTTTATAATGTTGATGGTTAAGAGGAGAACAATGTACGACAGCTCACAAGTGCAATTTGAAGTAAGTTTTCAGTCACGCTGTCATGTTGAAGCCAAAGATATTGATTAAATGGCCTTCGTTGCAAGTCTTATGCCACCAAGATATTGTTTCAGGATTTGAAAGCCGCCGCCAATCGCTTATTCCTTCCTCTCGTAGATGGCTCGCTGCACAGCTCAATTGTATCATAGTAGCATCAGAAAACGTCTTCGTACTGTAGTGGTTCCAACGGATCTTTCTCTGACATCAGATCTTGTTTGAAACTCCTGAACTGACAAGGAAGTGTGATGTGGAGTTGTCACAGTGGTTCAAAAGATTCCGCCATGTCCCTTCGGAAAAAGTAGAATCTGCCGGGTTTTGGTATATTGTGCTAATATCAGCTCCAGATGTGACTGGACTCGATTGGCATTCCAGATATCGCCGAAACATGTACTGATCGGGGTGAATGAATGGTAACCAAAGATTTGTTGACTGCTCCTTCTCATAGAAGCCATCGGGAGAAGATGGACAGTCGTCATCACTCAGCATCGGCGAGGTAGACTGCTTGGGAATATCCGCCTGCAAAGAGAAACGTTGGCGAGACCACGAGCCACCTATGTTCGTGAATGGAGCATCTGTATATTGGTTCGCTTTTGGCCTGTAGTCGGTCTGCTTAACCTGAGCGTGTAGTTGCGTTACATCATTTGACGAGGTACTTTCTTGCCGGTCCAATTCTGCGAGTCGCCTCTTAATATTCTGCCCTAGCAATTATTTAGTATGTAATTCAATAAAAGGTAAGATACGCACTTACGATATTTGCGTTGAGCGATACGATTTTGCATACGTCTCCGTTCGACATTGTCGGAAACCTTCGTCCAGTCTTCATTTGGGAATGTAAAGCAGGTCTTAGAACTGGCCCTAGTGAGCCTTCCTGACTGGCTTGGAACTTTTTCCATTTCCATCAAGCTCTTCTGTAGAATTGTAAATTGCAGGATGTGACCGAATCTAAACCTCTGTCTATCCCCACCTGTCTTTCACCTTATGATATAAGACTTGATGAAAAGCCCCGATGCAGCCCAAGACCATTGCGGACTCTCTGAGAAGGTTCTGCACCGTCATCAAGACTAGTAATTCCAATTTCCTGTGGCGCGATATTCAACGACCACCGGATGACGAAACTTCCTGGCTCACGAAATATTTTGGCCAAATATCGTCAGCTCTTCAAGATGCCTTAATCGGATCAACATCATTGCCACTCCAAGTGTTCTAAAATTGGCCGGCAATGATGACTAGTGTTTAAATGTGAACCGTATTATTTAAGTCATCATGGCTTAAGGGGCCCAAAATTCCATACATACAGTGCGCTTGGAGTACACATTCAGATGAGCGGAACCTGAATGACCACTTTACATTACAGCCTATTATAGTACAGTATGAGCATTCTGCTGCACACTTTAAATGAGAACTCTGTTAAAGTCGGCCGATTTATCACCAGCATTGAACAAGTATCTCAAAGTTACCACGATCCTCTCACAACAAGGAAACAAAGTGTCCTCAGTCACCATGACGACTATCGTACCGTCAGCAACCCTAGTTTTGTTCCATCGCAGAAGTCTCTCCTGTCTATTCTATTCAGACGTACTGCGTTGAAAATTTGCATAGCTCCAGAGCCTATCGATACAAGCACTCTCAAAGATCCGAATATGTGGCTTAAAAAGGCAATACACTTGCCAGCTACACAAGCCTGGCTCAAGAAGGCCTTCGAGCGATACAACCATATATACATGATTGTTAGCGTGCATACAGCAACAAATGCCAGAATTCAAGCAGATAGGAAAACGGGTAGACTGATGGGACGATCGGATTACGTGGCTTCGGGAGAACAGATTTACGTGAAATCTTTCTATGTGGCCAAACTACGAGAGCGCACCCCTATTATGAGACTAGTTGCTAACAGTCTTCACACCAAAATATGAGTCTGCCTTGACGTGGCTCAGCACAATGCATTCATACGAAGTGGAGATGAAGATAATCACAAAGGGGCGCCCTAACGTAAGAACGGGCTATGCTGAGGCACTTTCTTTCCATGTGTCGACTTTTTCAGAAGTGGAGAATGGCCAGCCGCGGCCTCGTACTTATTCCTAGACCGTTGTTAACCAACTATGAAATCTGCCTTGCCATCTGTGTCTTTGTATGTTCCTCAATTCTATAAAATAAAGAGAATCTATTCTGCATCGTTTTTCAATCTGCGTTTCTCCAGCCTCAGCAGAATACACCGTCAACGCTTTTTATCTCATTAACTAAAGCCAATTGATACCCGGACGAGTGAGCATACATTACAAATCGCTATCACAAGACGGATCATACTTCACCCTACCTCAAACATCTCCAATAAGCTCTGTGCATAGGAAGTACTCTGCTAAGCTTGGAAAAATGCCTCGACAAAAGTCAACCTTTAACTGGACGGAAGTGGCGAAGACCGCAATCGAGTCTGGAGACTCTGATATGCTTGGAGAGGTGCTTCAACAAACACCGGATCTTGACTGGATGGAAGTGGCGAAGACCGCAATCGAGTCTGGAGACTCTGATATGCTTGGAAAGGTGCTTCAACAAACACCGGATCTTGACTGGATGGAAGTGACGAAGACCGCAATCGAGTCTGGAGACTCTGATATGCTTGGAGAGGTGCTCCGACAAAAGCCAGGCATTGACTGCGCAGATATGGCGGAGGCGGCAATCGATTCTAGCCACTCTGATATGCTTAGGGCTATGTTCCAACAAAAGCTAGGCTTTGACCGTATAGAAGCGGTAGAAATGCAGATGGATCTTGGTGCATCTATTAGAAACACTACCATAATCGAAAAGGAGTGGTGGACATTGCTATTGTTTGCGGGATTCATGATGTGGTTGATCGCTGGCGGAATTTAGTAAAATTGGAGCAAAGTAGTATAGAAATCAGAATACTTAACGATGAATGAAATATACTCTCTTTCAATTCTCTTGTCGAGCGCGAAGAACCAGCTGAGTCTTCATGTAGAGGCGATGGGATCGCAATGAAGGAACCGGGAATGTGAAGTTTTGATAATATTCCGCAGGGACTTCCGAAGAGGTTTTGTCTATTGTATAGAAGACACTAAGAAGTTCACCACTGTTGCCAACAGCAGAGTAGAAGCTCACCTAATAGCACCCTCAAACAATAAACTTTGATTTGTTCCAATTGACTTGGTTGTATACATCTCCCCGTTAAATACTTCAAGCAGACTTTTAAAGTCAACGGCATTAATAAATCCAATCTCGCCAACTTCAACTGCCGACTGGGTACAGGTGTGGTTTCGGAGGCTGAGAGTATGATTTGTCTAGTGAAGTGGCGATTTGGATGGACGCTTCCCAAAACCGGGCGCTTGCCGAAACCACAAAAAATCGTGTGTTGAACTGATTATGAGAAGTTGCATATTTATCGAAGCTGCCTTATCTGTCTCCTCTCCCGAAATAATCTATAGGCACCAAACTGTATGATCGGCTACCGGCTGGTCCGACACCACATCAATTCGTGCATTCAACGAATATAATGTGATGTATACAACCAAGTCAATTGGAACAAATCAAAGTTTATTGTTTGAGGG
>Ga0181473_100187_pt1 | contig 12702 bp, 8 predicted proteins | sample In2P11_FD_119089 | JGI IMG/M metagenome (GOLD analysis project Ga0181473, IMG submission 119089) | Clean room microbial communities from NASA Spacecraft Assembly Facility at Jet Propulsion Laboratory, Pasadena, California, USA -... ... | reverse complement strand
AATTCCTCCAAATGACATATGAGGAAAAAGTAGTAAAAGTTAGTAATTTTTTTTTAATAAGATTATATGAGAGGAAAAAAATATGTAGTGAAGAGTATTTTAATAACATTCAAACCACTCTTTTGAAATACAATGTGAGTATCTCCTTTCAATTTGCATAAATGATAGTGTTATGTAACTAACTTCATATAAAATTCAAGATCTCAAACTCTAGGATTTCCAAACATGTGATAATATATATGGCCAATTTCATAATAAATCAAACAAGAGAAACGGGTTGTTTGTTTAATATAAGTTCCTTGTTGTATATATTATAAATATGTTGGTCACAAGGTATGTGATGGTCAACACAATCCTAAGTTCGTGAGAGAAAAACCTTAACTGCCTAGGTTTAGATCAAGAGTTATAAGAGTTGGCCGAAGACTAGATCAAAATCTATAAGAGAGTTGGCTCGTAAGATCATTCAAATAGATGATAGAATTATTCTCAATCCAGAGATAAGGAGTTAGCCCCTAATATAGGTCAAAGAGATGATATAAATCATTCTCAATCTTAAGTAAAGTCCAATAGTCACGATGGAGTTTAGGAGAGTGTGACTCCCTTGGTGAAATCTAAGTATATCTACAATGTCAATTGAGTGATTTATAGTAGTCGCTAGCCCTTTATATATCCCGTTTCCTTTTTTCATTTAGGGAGAAGCATGTCCAACCACTTGAATTAATCAATTTGAGTGGGTAGAATTGCTTGGGCATTGGCAATGGGAGAAGGTTCTTCTTATGAAAATAATCCCTCATTCTAATTTTTCTTATACCATAATTGTTGTATGGGTATCTCTTGTATCATATTAGTATTAAGATAGAGGTGTTGGATAATGGAAGATTGTTAATATCTTAGCCAAATTAAACAGTGAAGAAGAGTCATAACTTTCTTCTATTAATATTATTGATAGTTATGTTTGGATAAATACATGGAATATTGAAGTGCAAGATAATATTTCTATTTAATAATACTACACTAAACCAGGCAACAAAGTTGATGTAAGAAGGTGATAAATGTGAAATAATATTATGGTGAGAAGATGCTAGATCCCAAATTTTACAAAATAATAACGTGAATGATTGATATCTTAAATCTAATTAATTTGGAGAATATTGAGATGAAGAATCTTAAAATATGACCACTCACTTTATCAAAGGGAAAAGTCTAAACATATTAAATCTTCAACCTTTTCCAATATGTGCAATCAAAATTTTTCCAAGCAACCATTTTTGTCAAATTGCAACTTTGGATTGATGAAATTGATATTTTCAATGCAAAAATGGATTCAACAACCTTGAATGTTCCATTTGATATCTACAATTCCATAAATAGAAAAATGATTATTGTGAGAGGTGAAAACATTGATGTCTTTTAATGATTAAAAAAAATCAATTCATAATATGCTTAAACTATGACTTATCTAAACCATAACCTAAATCACACATTTACACAACATATGTCCCTAATCCTTCTCTTCTTGATAGCTCTTGTAGAAATATGGTGATAGAATTGTAGCTGCTCAAGAAATTTAATCTAAATCAAGAGACACAATTCTACTCTACTGCTTTGCGGAAATTAATTCACAATTTAGAAGAACATTCACAAACATGCATCAATCACATACACAAGTACACAAATTTATCAAGGGGAAAGCAACTGGTAAAAACCCCTTAATTCTGCTTGCATTAATCAGATGAATAGAGAATGTATTACAATTGCTTGCTTGCTTTGAGCTCAACTTGCAAGTGAATAACTGTTCTCTCTGCTCAATGAAAAACTGTGACCCAGACTTAGTCAATTTATGCCTCCACTTGAGCTCATATTTCCTTGTGCAAATCCTGCCACATTAGGCCCCTATTTTTTAGGAATTTTCCTCCAAATGATTGCGAAATTCCCAAGGATTGATCATTGATTGCATGCAACACCTATACACTCAAGACTAGTCTGCAACTGATGTAACACTGCCTTGGAATCTCCACCACAACTGAACAATTCCAATTCCTTGCATGCATGAGCTATTTTTGGTTGATTGATTAGTTAACTGAATGATCACTGAGTTAGATTGTAGTCCCACTGCACCACTAACCTCCAACTAGTTCTATCAACAGTTAGAACTAGTTTAACTAAATACAACTAGAAATAACTGAACTTGATTGCTACAAACTAGCAATCAACACATTCAAACTAAACTCCAAGCCCTTAACTCAAATTTATTAAGATAACTCAGTGACGAGCCATGTCACTTTAGTCAACTGCCTCCAAGTTGTCTGCTGATGTGGAAATTTCAAATTTACTCAATCTGACCAAGGCTAAGTCAAATTGAGCCTTTCTTGCTACACTTCTCAACACTCCCTCTTAGTAAGAAAGGGATTTTCAACCACCCCTATTTTGCACCTGTTGAATTCGAAATGTCAATATCTTGTTCCTCTGTCGGAATGTATTGTAACAATAGTATCCTCCTCTGTACACAGTCTCGTAAATGATGATACCAGATATCTATATGCTTGAATCGATCGTGAAACATTGGATTCTCAGAGAGCTTGATGCAACTCTGATTATCACAATAGATAACAATTGGATCCATCTCCTGACCAAATAGTCCCACAAGTATCTTTCTCATCCAAATCGCCTCACATCTTGCTTGAATTGCAACCATGTATTGAACTTCTGCCGAACTAAGCGCCACAAACCTCTTCTTCTTGTTGTACCAGGAAATTGCTGCAGACCCGACATTGAACATTCGATTTGATGTACTCTTTTAGTCGGATGGACCCCTTGCCCAATCTGCATCTTTGAACCCACACAACTTCTCTCCCTCTATCTGTTTGTACCATAATCCATACTGGGTAGTGCCTTTGAGGTACCGTAAAACATGCTTTGCTGCCTTCCAATACAATTTGGTCATCCTAACCATAGCTTGGCTCAACAGGTTGACTACATAACACATATTTGGTCGTGTGTTCATAAGATACATCAGTGAACCCACTAGCTGTCGGTAAATGGTAGCATCAATTTCTTCACCTAAGGTGGCATTCTCCTTCCCCCTGTTGGTCACTAAAGGTGTTTCCATGGGCTTACAACTCTCCATGCAAAATCTCTGCAGTTTCTCAATGACATACTTGCCTTGAGAAACAAACAACTCCCCATCACTTTGCCATACTTCCAGCCCAAGGAAGTAGTGCATGAGACCCATGTCTTTCATCTCAAATTCCCTTGCAAGGTCCTTCTTGCAAGAGCTGATCAACTGCTCATCACCTGTTAATATTAAATCATCAACATATGAAACAATGATAAGCAATTTACCTTTGTATGAAAATATGGTAGAGGTTCGCATCCTCTTCACTTTTGGTGAAGCCCAATCCAGTGAGATATTTGTCGATCTGAGTGTACTAAGCTCGGGGTGCCTATTTGAGACCGTACAATGCTTGCCTGAGTCTGCACAAATGAGACTCCTGATCAAATGTTTCAAAACCTTCTGGTTGCTTGATGTACACTTCATCCTCAATAACACCATTGAAAAATGATGTTTTTACATCCATTTGGTGGATCTTCCAACTCGTCTGCATAACCAGTGCAAGAATTGATTTAATGGATGAATACCTTGCTATGGGAGAAAATATTTCTTCATAGTCAATTCCCTTAACTTGAGAGAATCCTTTGGCCACAAAGTTGGACTTATACTTCTCTATGCTTTTGTCTGCTGCATTCTTAACCTTGAAGATCCATCTCAAACCCACAACTGATTTATCTGCTGGTCTTGGGACCACTTTCGAAACACTATTCTTCATGATGGATTTGTATTCTTCCACCATTGCATCAACCCAAACTGGTTGCTCAACTGCTTCCTCTAAAGAGTATGGCTCAATCTCTATAAGCTCAGTCATTAGAGCCATGTAGCCAGTGTACCTCTCAGGTGACCTCTTTTGCCTGCGCAAATTTGAAAGAGCTCCCACATTCTCTGTTGCATCGTGGACTAATTTATCAGCTTCTCTAGTTCCTTATCTACCTTCTCTGGATGGTTCTGCTTGAGTGGAAATCTCCACTCTGCCTCCTCTATGTTCTTCCATTTGTGGGTGCTCCACAACTTCTTGAGGCTCCTCCTTTGATGCTAAAAGCTCCTCTTTTGGTGGGATCTAAAGCTCCCTCTCAAGAGAGCATCTCATTACTTTCTCCTCATCAAACTTTACATCCCTTCGCACAACTTCCATTCTGAGGGTAGATAAGTACCCTCGATAGTTGTGTGGAGTTTTGGTGTAACCCACAAAAACTCCCAACTCTATTGTCGGCTCAAGTTTCTTCCTCGAGTCTTTGGAGACATGGTAGTAAACAAAGGCTCCAAAAATTCTGAAATGAGATGCGTCCGACTTCCTCCCCAAGAAGGCCTCCTCCAGTGTAATCATACCAAGAATCCGATGAGGAATCCAGTTATGCAAGTAGATTTCTGTGTTACATGCCTCTGCCCACAAACGTAGTGGCAGACCTTGGTCATGTAGCATAGCTCTAGAAGCTCCCACAATGCTTCAATTCTTTCTCTCAGCTACCCCATTCTACTATGGGTTGTGGGGAGTTGTTTGTTCTCATTGAATTTCTTCTTTGGCACAAAATTCTTTAAAGTCATTCGAAACATACTCACCTCCATTGTCGCTCCTGAGAGCCTACACCTTCTTGTTGGTCTCTTTGTCAACTAGTGCCTTGAATTCTACAAATTTTGAGAATGTCTCATTCTTCTTCCACATGAAGAAGATCCAACACTTCCTTGAGAAATCATCAATAAAAATAACATAGTACTTATGTCTGGCAGTGGAGGTTGTCGAGAAGGGTCAACAAACATCAAAGTGGACTCTCTCCAAGACTGCATTAGCTTTGGGAGTCATCTATCGAGGCAGAGGAATTGTCCAGACGGCCAAAAGTGGTCGGAATCTGGGCAAAAAAATTTCAAAAAATCTTGTAGAGGCAGTGTTTGAATCGTGTTTTTGATGGTCAAAATGGATTTGGCACCATCAAAAACATCTTTTGAAGTTTAACAACTATAACTTGGATTTACAAAAATCCTTGTTGGATTTTCTCTAAATATGACTGGAATTTCCATAACTTTTCGGGCAATTCCTCCCGCTAGTTAGACTATGGCTTAGCTTTGTTGCCCCGATCATGGAATGTGGATTTTACATACATACTTCCCCAAGGTACAACCCTTGCAGACATCTTGCTGCTTAAGTGATCCTTTTGGGAGGCCAATGGTAATTTGCTGTATAATTTTAAGGGCGCCATGGTGTAGATGGCCTAATCTCCTATGCCAGAGTTCACTGACATCGCGACTCTGCACTTTCTCCGCCTTACTGCTTAATGCAACACAATCTTCCACATCAAGTTTATATAGGTTCTTCACACGAACCTCAATCCTCTTCACCTGCCTAGTAGCTATGTGTCTCAGAAAGGCTTTCCCTTTATTGAAGATCACATCATAGCCACGGTCTTCCAAAACTTCTACAGAGATGAGGTGCTTCTTCAGGCCTGGTACAAACATGACATCTTTGAGGTGAAGAGGGGATCCCAACTCCCTCTTAAAGGTTACTATACCAATCTCGGTAGCACTACCTTTTGTCATCCCGAAGCTCAATATGCATTTGGAGATATTTCTCCTCCAGGTCTTTGAAAAACTCTACACCCTGTCATGTGGAATGAGGCACCTAAGTCCAAGTACCACCCACTCCCCATCACAGTGCTGGCCATGCATGCGATCAGGGTGAAGCCAATGCTTCATCTGCTACTGCTCTTGAGTTCGTCTTACTAGACTTTTTGTGTGGACACTTTATAGCATACTGCCTAAATTCAAGAAAATTGAAGCATTTTATTTTGGACAAGTCTTTCTTCTTGCTCCCTTGGCTGGATTCTGGTTTGGTTTGAGGTTTCTTCCCTTTTCCCTTTTTGCCCTTTCCAACCAATGTAAAGTTTTCTTCATCCTCTCCCTTGGATGAACTTCCATCTTTGGTATTTCACCTGAACCAAATTAGATCATAAGCGTTCCCAATTTGGTAATTTCTCCCTCTCGTTCAAAGAGTCTTGGTAGCTATGTCAGCTTTTGGGAAGGCCTAGAAGATCTAGGCTCACCAGGTCATCTTCTGCAACATTCACAGCAACCCCTCCATGCTCATCCCGAACTTGTGTAAATCTGGTGAGATATTGTAGAATAGTATCATTCTTCTGCATCTTAATGTTTCAAAGTTTGTTTTTGAGGGCCAGTTTTCTATGGTCACTGCTATTCTCGAATAGCTAAGTCAGTGCCTTCCACACTGCAAAAGGAGTTTCTTTTCCCATAGAGATTTGAGACAATGTGGTCCCGCACTCCCTCCAAGGTTATTCTCTTTGCCTTGGCTACATCTTTCTTCCATTGGGCTAGGTTATGGGCATCAACTAATCTTGGTTTTGGAATCTTTGTCTTGAAATATTCCAAAAATCCATTGTCATCAACCATTGCCTCCATGTGATCCTTCTAGGCAATGAAATTTGAGCTGCCTTCCAAGGCATACCCTAATCTCAATCCATTAAAGGCCATTCTCCCAACTCTGAAGAAATCTTGCTATACTAAAGCTGCAAATTCGAACCTCCCGAGGAACAACTTCGAAATTCTGGTTCTAATGTGAATTATGGTTAGAATTGCAACTGCTCAAGAAATTTAAGCTAAATCAAGAGACACAATTCTATTCTACTGCTTTGCGGAAATTAATTCACAATTTAAAACAACATTCACAAACATGCATCAATCACATAGACAAGTACACAAATTTATCTAGGGGAAACCAACTAGTAGAAACCCCTTAAGTCTGCTTGCATTAATCAAATGAATAGAGAATGTAGTACAATTTCTTGCTCACTCCGAGCTCAACCTACAAGTGAATAACTGTTCTCTCTGCTCAATGAAAAGCTCTGACCCAGACTTCGTCAAGTTTTGCCTACACCTAAGCTCCTATTTCCTTGCACAAATCCTGAAGAATTAGGCCCCTATTTTTTAGGAATTTTCCTCCAATTGATTGTGCAATTCCCAAGGATTGATCATTAATTGCGTGCAACACCTGCACACTTAAGATTAGCTTACAACTGATGTTACACTTCCTTGGAATCTCCACCACAACTGAGCAATTCGAATTCCTTGCATGCATGAACTATTTTTGGTTAATTGATCAGTTAACTGGATGATCACGGAGTTAGATTGCTGCCCCACTGCACAACTGACCTCCAAGTAGTTCTATCAATAGTTAGAACTAATTTAATTGAATACAATTGGAAATAATTGAACTAGATTGCTACAAATTAGCAATCAACACATGCAAACTGAACTTCAAGCACTTAACTCGAATTTACTGAGCTAATTGAGTGACAAGAGCCATGTCACTTTAGTTAATTGCCTCCAAGTTGTCTGTTGATGTGGAAATTTCGAATTTGCTCAATTTGACCAAGGCTAAGTCAAATTGAGCCCTTCTTGCTACACTTCTCAACAACTCTCCTCTTGAAAGCCACCGAAAGATTATAGTGGAGGTTCTTCTCCTTGAATCCTCCAAAAATTTGTTTGTATTGCACTAGGAGGATTTGTTCAGGTTTGTTGTGGACAGCTCTAACCATCACTTTAGCTTCACCTACAATTTATCAAGAGGATCCTTAGCTAAACCCATATGACCCCCCAAATTAGTAAGTAATAGTCTATTCTTGTCTAATAAATCGTAACATCAAAATTTGGTTATTTTTTACTTTTGTTTTAGGGTAACCCTGAGTTTTTGTAGCTTGCATTTAAGTTTCTAACTATAGAAACACTTGTGTATTGGCTATTTGCATGCATTTTGGATTGGAGAATCATCTTGTTGGTAAAAGTTGTCTTGCTGGTTTATATTTTTGTATCCATAGAGTAAAACATTTGTTGTTTGTTCTAAAAACTTCAGAATTAATAAGTTATTTTAATTCTAGATTTACTTATGCTTTTAAACCTAGAAATCACCCATTAAAATATTTTTAAGTGGCTGAAACATGTTGTTTATTACTTTTTTATTGTTGCAATTTCTTCCTTTTTTATGCCAGTTTTATGACAAACTTTAGTAGATATAAGATTTGGAGTGTTTTGAGAAAATTTCTCATTGGATAATCATCTAAAATAGCCCCAAAAAAGTATATAACTTAAATCTAGATTTAATTTGAGTAACCACCATAATGTTAAATTTCCATGAAACTATGCAACTACTTAGATGAGTAACTGAAAACTGAAAACTAGTTTACTTTCACCAAGATACAGAGTTTCTTAACATTTCATAAGCAACAAAATAAAAACACCAGAGATATAAAAACACATCACACAAATTGACACACTTTTTTTCTCAGGAAACCCAACAGGGAAAACTTGCTTCTTTGTTGTGGTCTTTAATTGATTGTTCTTGAGCAATTGTATCTATTACAAAGCAATATGTCTCTTGCGAAGGAATTCCGCTTCTTCTCACAAGTATTAGTTGATACAATTAATCTCGGCTTGCCTTGATCACTGCATGATCTCAGTCCTTTAGCACACAAGTGTTCCTCTGTTGCCTCCTTGACTTGCTCTGCAAAACCTGCTATATTTTGCGCACTAGAAGCCTCCTAAATCGTCACACACTAGGTCCCTATTTCTAGCGCATAGGAGGCCCCTAAATCCTAGTGCAATTGCTCCTATCTCCTTGTGCACTTTTTGCCTCCTATTTTTTAGGACCCCAACTCCTCAAAACCTGCGCACAACCAATTCTCCTATATTCTAGAGCTCTTGTGATCTCCTATTTCTTAGGACACAAGTTCTACACTCTCCACAATCAAAGATTCTCTCACAAACTCATGAGCCATCTTGCCTCACAAACCTTGTGCACAAAAGTATCATTTCTTGTGCCTTTGTCCTCCTCTTTGTAGGCCCAATTCGAGCATGCAAGGAGACCCAATTTAAATTTAGAACTCAAGTTCGACGAGTTAACTATGAGTGACACTCTTTCTCTCTCCAATCAACACTGGAGTTCTTAACTCGTCCTTCCTTCAATGAAGATTGAACACTAACTTGCTCTAACTGAACTTGTAATTGCCACCTCATTTTGTAGTCAAACTAATGAAGACTCCACTTAACTAAAGCTCCAACTCTATGCATGCTAACTTAATGATTATTCTAGTAAACATGAAATAACTCATCTTAACTGAAGTCTAGCTCATGAACTAGTACTCATACTAGGAGAAGGACAATTCAAGGTCTTCACTGGCCAAGGCACAAGCGAGAAGACCTTGCTTGCTACATTTTCGAACATAATTCACAACACATATTATAATAAATTGGTGACAATTTGGGTAGTAACATAGGTAACCATAAATTTTATTTGTACTGTCCTTGGAACCCTAGATTCTATGAGGGAATGGTCAATTCTATTGGATTTGTCCTTCACTAAAAAGAGGGAAGTAGTTCCCTATGTGAGAGTGGTAACGTTTCAATGTTTACACTTGTCCTTTTACCTTTGTGAGGGCTTTGCATTGGGGTGTGTTGCCACAAAATCTAGTAGGCCTTGGATAGGGGTACCCTACAAGGCTAAAAATAGACCAAGTGACAACAAGTGGGGTGATGGCCCACTGTCACCACAGGAAAAACCCCTTTCTCTTTACAAATTTTCATCGATGGGAGGAATCTCTGTATATGAGAAGGTCACCTAAGATGAATATTCTAATGTTAAGGTATAGGGTGACTCAAATGACGCTTCTACAAGAAAGACATAATAATGGTTCAAGGATCCAAATGGAGGCAACTTGCTTTCTATGTAGAGACCAAGGGAGGGAAAACTATGACCTATGGTTCGATTGATTGGTTGAGTGTTGGTAAGACCCAGGGCCAATATGCAAGGAAAGGCTCTCCAATAGTGATTTTAAATGAAACAAAGGTGCATGAAACCCTCAAAAAAGCCTCTAAGTTGAAGCAACACAAACTAGGGTTTTATTCCTAGGGCTACAAACTAGTGCAAAAAAATTTATGGATGGGGTTGAAGTGGATGCTCACTAGAAGTAGAGGTTTTGTGGAAAATTCCCTCTTGATGTTTAGGCACTCCAGTCACGTAAATGTTCCTTCCCTAGGGTTTCGCACTAGGCCCTAATTTCGTGAGCTTATCCTTGAAGAGGCTGAAATAAGAAGAATTTATTGAGGAGAAAAGAGATTGATCACCAACAAAGTAGGCCTATGCCTTATTCCTTAGGATTATGGAGTCTATGATGTGTTAGATTAGCCAAAGGTTTTCTAAGGAGGCGAAAATCTTAATGCCCTAGCCATAAGATTCCAAACAATTATCAATGTAATGGAAAATGGACTTTTCATGGGAGAGCTAGAACAAAGTTCACCACTAGGACATTCAATTCACATCTTATTGTATGGGTAATGCATTCAATAAAGGATTTAGATAACATTCAATATATCTTCAGCAAATTAGGGCACAATTAACATAACCTAGAATAAACACTATTCCATACATTAGACATGCAAAAAAAGTAAATATTCAACAAGTACACTTAGAAGATAGCATGCAAAAGATTCCATTGATTGATCTAAAGAATAGCTCCATAGACAAATTTTTTAGCTCCAAATGTCAAAATGCATCAATAGATCTGAATTCTCCAAAGAAAAGAGGGCTAAATTACTCAAGGAGGCCGAGATTCTCAACTATGTAGTGATGAATGATAGAAATGAACCCTCCTCTACTTATATTGATCCTTACCTTTTGTAAGTTAGGTATCTCATCCAAGCATCAAATTATGATGCAAGTCTTCTATCACATGACTCTAAGGGTCATTGTTGAGAATATTGGTAGGAAATAGGATGGATGTGATCCTTACCTCCTATATAACAAGTGATATCTCTCCCATTGATTGCATAAATGGATGGTTGTAACTTGTGATCCTTGCTCTGTAAGTTGTATCTCACCTATTGCTCGGTATAAAGGGTGGTAGCTGAAGCTCCCCTACAATTCTTCTTCTTTCGATTCAAGAATGATTTAATAGATAGAGTTGAGTAGAGATGGGACATGATTTGATGACAGGATACTTGCGATGATCATGATGCTATTGGAATTTCTCCCTCGTTGAGAGGGAGTGTTAATTTGGCAGCTCAGTGACAAATTCAAATCATTGGACTAGATTTCTCATTCCGAAAAGACCAAATTTGGCCTTTGAAGCACTAAATTAAGATAAGGGAAAGCGTATTTTTGAAGTGAAGTCCACAATGTCACATTTGATCAAGTCAGCCTAAAGGACAAATTGTTCCTCCTCCAATGCCTATAAATACAAGTCAAGGAGCCTCATTTGAGACATCATCATCGCATCATTCATTCTTCTTTTCTTGGGTTTGATACTTCTGAAATTGCAGGGATCTTCTTTAGACGTGCGAGCAAGAGGAAAGAAAAATTGCAAGAGACTGAATTCTCTTTTGACGAGCACTTTGAATAAGGTTGATTTATGGGATGAAGCACCTAGACCTAGCATGCCCCTAGTGGGCTTAGCACTTCATGAGGGATTGGCAACTAATCTAGGGCCCAGAGGACAATGGCCTGACATCTTCAAACATGGGAGGGCTAGAACCACCTTGAGAGCCCTCAACGTTGGAGCAAAGACTGGCATTTTGACTACTTGGAGACCCATGAGACCATTTTTTGTGCCCCAAAATCAAAATTGGGGTCCACAAAGGGAGATTACCATAAACCTAGGGGCCAACCCCTAGGAGGTGATTTTAGAGGGCCTCTACTCACATCTTGGCACCGTGAGCCCTCAATGCTTGCCCTAAGCAAGCCCACGCATGCATGACGCCAACACTTCTTCCCTTGCAACTCACACGTGTGGGAGGAATTTTATGTTTTCTCATAGGCTACTAGGTCAGCGTGTGACCTAGATTATTATTTGCACATTATTTTATAATTTTAGGGGGGATACTAGGCTAAAATACTCGACCTCCTCATATATATTAATTATTTCCACTGCTCTATGCTATTTCAATTACTTTAGCCCAATTCAATTCTTCAATAAGCAATTTCAGAAACAATTAATTCTTCCAATTTAATTCAGTAACTGAAGATAGATTAGTAAATGCACTGACAATAGGATATAATCAACACATCAACAAGAGACACCGATTTAGTCAAAGACCAGGCAAAAACCCACAAGGGGGAAAACCCTTTAAAATTCTTCTTCTATTAGATTGTCTTCAAATGTCCAGCAGTGTGTACAATGAGCCCAATTTGACTTATCAATAGATCAGCAAACCAAAAATCCAAAAAACGTGTCAATGATCAAATCTGGTCAAAGTCAATGGCAACAACAGCAACAACTAGTGGTCAACAGTCAAAAGTCCTCCAAATGTACTCGATAAGCAGTCAAAGAATGTGGCCTACTCAGCGAGTCAAAGTGCCACAAAAACAGTCCCAAAACTCTCCTTCAATCTCGGTCAAATTTAAAGTCAAAGACTGTTGAAACCCTAGTTGCAAGTCTAAAGTCAACCATAGTCAAAGTGCCTAGAAATTCTTGATTTTCGTGCCAAGAAATTTGTCCCTTCAAAACAGTCCAAAAACTCAAGTCAAAATCAGTCAAACCATGCCCAATCTCCAAAAATCAACCTTATTCAAAGTGCTCGTCAAAAGAGAATTC
>Ga0181473_100184_pt1 | contig 12727 bp, 8 predicted proteins | sample In2P11_FD_119089 | JGI IMG/M metagenome (GOLD analysis project Ga0181473, IMG submission 119089) | Clean room microbial communities from NASA Spacecraft Assembly Facility at Jet Propulsion Laboratory, Pasadena, California, USA -... ... | reverse complement strand
CACCCAACAATCCATGCCCAAAGTTCCCAAGGAGAAACACACATAAGTACCTAATTGCACAATGCAAAACATACCTTTAAGATTGGATTTCCTGCCTTCAAACACATGCTCTCTATATATGGGAGAGGGTGCATATGACTGGCTTAGGGAGTAGAGATTAAATGGCACAATACATTGGCTACACTAGTGGTTGTTAAGGGCTATTGATTGCCTGTTAAAGACAAATCTGGGAGAAAATTATTCCTATGTGATCACCTACTTTTCGTGGATAACATTTCCCACCATACCTTGTGTTGTCACCCTAGAAATAGCTCCTGGTTGAAAGTGAACCAGTTCCTAGGACACCCACAAAATGTTTCAAAACTTTTAAAATATTGTTAAAAATTTATTAAAAAGTTCCTAGAGGTGATATATTCCCTTGAGTAATAGACCTTAATCTTGGAGATGAATCTTTATGCCCAAATTGGCCTTATATTAAGAGGACTTTAATTATTTTGTTGGAAAGTAGAACTCATAAGAAGCTAGTGTTTATAACTTTGGTCCTTTAATATAATCCAAATTAAAAACTCTAAGATGAAAGTTTGAATGATTTAGATTAGGAATGGGAGTGCATAAGTAGTGGAGATCTTATTAATACGTCTTTGAATAGAACATACAGGTATTCACTGTAGCCATTAAAGATAAATAAAATAAATCTATAACTTGCTCAAGTAAATCTTCTAAAAACATACACATTCCTGAAAGAAGGAAAATGAATAAGAGAAACACCACATACTACAATGTAACAATACATAATGGAATCAACCTGGTGACTTTTATTATTATCTCTAAGAAAGCTAGAATGATTACACGAGTACTCAAAATGCGAAAGCTCTGAACCTTTTTCTAGTTGTTCTCATGTCTTTTAGATATTACATCAAAATTAGTTACAAAGGTAACTCTGAAAACATCTACAACTACTTAATTATCTGTAACTAAAAAGTCTTTTATGATGTTACAAAATGAAAATTTCCAATTTTTGATATGTTTGATGACTAGTGGAACATTGACTTTCAGGATTTGTGTTTGGTTCTTCCATTTGAACTTCTCCTTCAATATTAGTAATCACCCTTTCACACTTCTTCCAAAGTGATTCATCTAAGAGCTTACACTGGATCATTTTTTGGAATGTAACTTTCAAATTTGAAATCTTTGTATAATAAAGTTTTTCAAAATTTAGTGTCTTAATCAGCCAAAGAAGTTGGGAGTCTCTCTGCAAATAATTCACTATAGTGTTTTGATCTAGATTTAAATAGGAATGCAACAAATTACAGAGATAACCATAAATAAAGATATGCAACGGAAATAATACTTCATTTCATTAATGTAAAATACTAAATATGCTTACAAACAGAAATGGAAATAAACTAGGTAGGGCGATGGTAGCTTATCTCTGAGAAGAGATGTGGTGGCTACATGCCTCTCAACTGTGTTATAATGAGCCTCGAAGGCCTAACCCTAAACATCCAAAAACCTAACCCTAGAAGATGAAATGCCAAACTGTGGGCCTCATTTGGATAGATTGGTACATCAACTTCTTGGGGTCATAACTTTGGCATATGATCTCTGTTTGATGCGTAAAATATCTCATTAGAAAGATATATCCAAGCAATACAACTTTGGGAAGGGAATCATGGTCCTTCGACCCATGTTGCTTCCAGATTTGCCAAAAAACATCGTTTAGGGCCTCAAAACGGCTCCAGAATTTTAAGACCCGAAAAATTGCTAAAAATAGTAAATTGTGATACAATTAAGGAAACTAAAAAACTGAAGGAGACAATTATGGGGGTCCAAGTGAGATAAGTGGGTGGATACCAAAATCCACCTGGATCATCCCTCCCCCTTTAGGAAGCAATGGTCCCCATTGTGTTGAGTTCCTCCATTTGCTGAACTTGGTCCCTGGTGAGCTGTTCTGCAATCTTGGATGTGTCCAGTAATGGCAGGAAGCATGGTCGAGGGTAGTACACATTGAACACTTGGTGCAGGTGAAGGTATGAGGGAATGTTGTGCTCCAAGGAATTATTTCCCATAACCTTGGTAATGGTGTAAGGACCATGATGGCATGGTCAAAGCTTCTCATGGGCTCCTGTAAGGTATTCTTTCTGCAGATGCAACTAGACTTTGTTGCCCACTTGAAGCTTGTGTGGTACCCCTGTGGGTGAGGAGAAGTTGTTCTTGTGTTCTTTCATGACCGTATCCCTCTGTTGCTACTGTTGCTGCATGGAGGAACCCTTCGCAGGAGTCATGGATGTGGCAACAATCTTCCCCTTACATTGGGAGTGAACCAGACAAAAAATATTTCCTAGTCTCGGAGATGAGTTTGCTGCATTTCTTAGCAGTGATTAAAGAGGTGGCGGTAGGTGGGGCTACCTACAATATCTTCTATAATGAATCACCCAAAGTAATAATAACAGTGCGAGGCCTTGACTCATACACAATATGTTGCCTCCACAAGTATGGCTGGCCTAATAATACATCACAAATATCTAAAGGTGTAACATCACACAATAACTCGTTTGTGAAGGGTTTGATGCTGTAGGGAAGGTGATGCTACTGGCGAACTCAAAGATCTTGTCCTTGGTGAAGCCACTGATATTGTATGGCTGCGGGTGTGGTGTAGTCAGTAGGCCCAACTGCTTCATGACCTCTATTGAAATGAGTTCTTTTGGCTACCACTATCGATAATGAATTACAACAGCGGACCCTTCACCCACATTTGTGAGTGGAAAAGACACTCCCCCTCCTCTGGATCTTCAGGCTCTTTCTTCTAGATCTTGGTGGTTGCAACAATGGTGTTGGGCTCTATGCTAATGATCTTCTTCCCTTTTCCATTCCCCTTGTCAGGTTATGACTCAGGGTCAGAACATGCATCTAATTTTGAAGCCTTCAACTCGGCCACTAGCAACTATTTGGTCTGACACTCACTTGTGTTTTGAGTGGGGCTCTTATGGAACTCACACCACTTTCCTGTGTCGTTCTTTGACTTCATGGTGTTGTTCTTTTATTGTGGCTTTGATGGGCTGCCTTGGGTTGCCCTATCTTGGCTTTGTCCTTGGTTCTGTGATTTGGGGAAGCCTTTCCCTTGCTTTGGATTTGTAGATCGAAAGTCTCGCCTCTTCTGTTTAAACTTCTGCTCGATCTTGACAATGTATCAGTACATTGGGCCAAGCAAGGAGATGTTCAAGAACTCCATCTCTTCCTAGATGTATCTCTGTAGGCAGCCATGGTATTTGAGTACCAAATGAAACTCAGAGTCTTTGATACCCAACTATGTGCAAAGGGTATGAAAAATGTTTGTGAACTCTGGCACATCTTGGTCCCTTCACTGCCACAACGTGGTCCACTTTGTGTACTTGTCCTCATACTTTTGATAGGGTAGTACTGCTCCTTGATGGCATCCCGAAATGAATTGCAAGTGGGTGTGACTAAAAACAGTGAAGCGATACCTTCATCCTTCTACACGCAGTAGGTTTCCCACCAATCCTTGACATGAGGGGTGGCTTTGAGAAGAGCGAAAATAATCTTTTCCCAGCTGGAAAAATCATGAACAAAAAAATACCTTTCTAGCAGATTTAACCATTTATCTACGACATCTATGTCTATTTGACCCTTGATGATGGGGATTTCAAAATTAACTTGTCCCTTAAAGGAAGTGGCATTTCCATAGTAGATGTTGGAAGTCGATGCATTGCCTCTAGGTAGCCACTGAAGGATCTAGGAAAAGATGTCCATCATCATGTTCCTTTGCCATTCAAGGGCTTCTTCAAGCAAGATTTTGATAGGATCTCCTGCCCCCCGTCTTTCTCTTCATTTGCCATGGTAGGTCATCAGGATTTGTGAGGGTGGTCTTGTAAAGGTTCAACCAGTTCAAGACCTAACTACTTATATCCCGACCTCATTGGGGACATGCAAAGAAAAACAAAGAAAGAGCAGACCGCTCTGATACCACTAATGTAGATTTAAAGAGGAACACAACAAATTACAGAGATAACCATAAATAAATATATGCAGCAGAAATAATACTTCATTTCATTAATGTGAAATACTAAAATATGCTTACAAACATAAATGGAAATAAACCAGCTAGGGCGATGATAGCTTATCTCTGAGAAGAGATGTGGTGGCTACGTGCCTCTCAACTATGTTACAATGAGGCTCGAAGGCCTATTTATTGTTGAGAAACAATGGAAAACCCTAAACATCCAAAAAACTAACCCTAGAAAATGAAACGCCAAACTATCGGCCCTGTTTGGGTAAATTGGTACATAAATTTCCTGGGGTCATAACTTTGGCATACGATCTTCGTTTGACGTGTACAATAGATCTCTAGAAAGAGCTATCCAAGCACTACAACTTTGGGAAGGAAAAAATGGTCCATGGAACCATGTTATGCCAATATTCCCAAAAGACATTGTTTAGGGCCTCAAAATGGCTCAAGAAGTTCAAGACCCAAAAAACTGCTAAAAATAGTAAATTGTGCTACAATTAAGGAAACTGAAAAACTGAAAAAGATAGTTGTGGGGGCCCAAGTGAGATAGGTGGTTGGTCACCAACATCCACCTGGATCATATTTTCATGTGGTGTATATTCTCTTCTTTTAGCAAACATTTGTTCCTTTTCACATAATTCCCAAGAAAGCATATTTCCTTGCTGGTCCCAACAACTAGGTAGACCATATCTAGTCTACTGGTCAAATTTGGAATCAAACAAAGATATTGACTTGTGAACCTCCTATAATATGTTCTCAACCTAAATACAAAGTAGGTTTTTCTCATTCATTTTATTGATTTTCGTAGCTACTCCAACTTCGTTTATGATATCTAATGTCATTAGTTTAGTTGAATATTTTCCATTCAAATATTTGATCATGTTTTTAGCCTTCACTGCTATTATTGGGAAATCTAGTGTCTATGTAGAGCTGCTAGTCCCACTAAGACTGGTAGCTATCTTAGAAACAAACAAACTAAAACTACTTTCATTTTCCTTTATGATAAGTAAATAAGAGTGGAACAAAGGACACCAACCTCAATCTTGTGCTTGGTTCCTTGTTTGATTCCTCTCCTTTCTGATAGGTCTTTGCCCCTCGCTTCCTTGTCTACCTAGCTTCAAAGAGAACCTATGGAATCAAATCAGCATAACACTATCCAAGAACAGAGATCTACAATTATAAACAATTTAGGACCAGAGGTATATTGACCACACAAAAGCATATATCATCAAACATACAAGAATGTAGAGGAAAACTTGAATATCTTTATTAATATCAAGAATGAGCAAAGAGGATTACAACCAATTGTTCTGACCCAGCATCATCCTCTCAGCAAGAAGCCCTTCTTCACCTCATGAAAAGCTTAGATCACCCAACACTATGATGTTACAACAAGAAACCAGCAACACTTCCTTACAAGATACAAAATTCCAGCGTCTGGATCTCTGGGATGAGGGATCCATATATAGATGTTTGCAAGGGGGGTGAGTCAGCTTCTCGGATCTGATTAGTGTCCTCTCTCTAATAGTTCTTGATACCACTTGGAGAATAATGATCTCTTACTCATCCCCAGGTGAATTCAGAGAGGCAAGTGTCACAGGAGAAGTTTCTGGAAGATTCTATGATCCTCTACCTCACATACTACCTCTTCCATTTGTCCATTCTCGCCCATCATACCCCATATAAGGGATTTTTAGTATGCATCGCACCTCCCGTGTGCATTTAGGTGGGATGCATCGCACTTTGACCATGGAGCAGGTGAGATGGTCCAGTTTGGACCAATTCTGAGTAGTTTTTCATGGAGAACTTTTGGGAGATGATGTAATCAGCTGACCTTGTTCTTTTAGTGGATGGAACAACACTTTTAAGGACTTAGGAGCCCTTGCTTTATGGAGATTGTTTGATTGGGGTTGCAGTGCCCAAAAATGTCTATAGCAGTTGCCCCCTAAAGCATGAGGTCGTTAATCTCGGGTGAAATGCTTTATCATGAGGATCTAAAGTTTTTCGAGCTGGAAGGCGACTTGTAATAAGATACAATACAATATATTATCTTCATAATATTTTTCATGATCTGGCTGAGTCGGGCATTCCTATGCTCAGCTTTATAAGTTCATTTTCATGTACATAGGACAGACAATCGTCTGTGTGCAGACTGATGATTCTGGAGGAGCCATCATCCCTTAGATCGGATGATTATCTATGCAGTAATGATGTACATTTGATGTATTTATTTTCCTAAATATATATCGCAGCCTGAATGGATGAAACTAGATCTGGGATCTTCAATCTCATTCAATATTCACTCATAGTACAAGTTGATCCATGTGAAAGATGTTCTGGAGTCGAACATGGAAAGACATTTCCTGATTACCAGCCAATGATGTAAGCTATTGATAGGCATGAGAGGAATCACCGACAATGATGATAACCCTCAAGGTACTGCAGTACAATTCACATGGTGTGAAAAAGGGACTTGGCATCGAACACCATGCAAAACCTTTCGGTCGAAGGCCAATGATGTAAACCTGTCACTGGAAGTGAGAAACTTTCCATTGAGGCATGCAAGCTTCAAAGTACTAAAAGGGTTGTTCCTAAATCAACTTCTTGGATAATGAGCTAATGTCGACAAGAAGCGATTCGTCGTAGGAGGGCCTTAATGAATCCCACATTTACAACACGGAACGGGGCAAATGATTTTAATGGAGGTGAAAATGATCTAATGATATAAGGTTTACGGTGGCGGTCATGAAAGAATGGAGCGTGAATGTATTGTAGCAGATGAGACATAGGTGAATTCTCTGAGTGACTTCTCTTGAACATACCGGTGACACTGACATGATTGATTTGTAGCGTTAACCCCAAATGTGGATGGTGTGATGGACCAATGGTGATGTGATTAGTGAACGGAACAACCCAACCCGACTCAGATGCAGAGTGAAAGTGTCATGTTCAAGAGCGACTTGCTACCAATAAAGTTTCTTCAAGTTTTCTTCCCAATTTTTCCCCAGTCATTGCTGACCAATGCCTCTTTATTTTTGTCAAGCTTGAGGAGGATAACATATGCCTGTTCTATAATTTTCCCTTTGGGAAAACCCATCGCTATGTTTTAACGAGCCTAGCGATGTATGGACAAGTGTGTCGCTATTAGGTTTTAACGAGTTTAACGACAAAGATAACTCAGTCCTTTTCAATTTTAGAGAGCCTGAAAGGGACGTAAAGAAAACTCCAATAATCCTTTTTCATCATATAATCCCTTAGGTCTAAAAAAGTATAAAATAATATGAAAGGGATGAATTTTCGGTAATTTTAACTAGCTGAATAGGACAAGCACTCAATCTTTTTGTGTAATAATCCCTCAGGTCCAAAAAGATTAAAATCTAGAGGAGGGATAGCACTTCTGGTCACTTTAATGAGCTAGAGAGGCCAATTTCTCGGCAATCTTTTCATATTTTATGTGTCAGATGAAAAGAGCTTAAAGGAGACATGTTTTTCAAGGAACAAGTGATAAATTCGGGCAGTAGCTAATTCCAGGTAAGGTTTGGAATTTTCCAATCATGGCAGTGTTACAAGGATGGCTAATCAGGATCACTCTTCGCAGATGTTCCTAAAAAAGGGGTACACAATCAAATGGAGATAAATGATCGGCTAAGACAAAGTGGAGGTGATGATGAGAACACGACCATGGCTTGAAAGCTGATGATAGTACACTCACAATGGTTTATTTACTAGAAATTGGTTCATTTTTGAACGAATGAGCTTGAACTCTGGGGGAAACATTTACTCACTGCTTATGTTTAATTTTTAATGAGCTTGAACTCCACATAAAAACTGCTCGATGCAGTTGTATAATAAGGATGTCTCATCTAAGATGCCATTTTTGTGGAGCTTGCACCTTACAAAGCTTTGCTCCAGTGCTTCTCACATGCAAGCTAGGAACGACCAACTACACCTCTCTACTTAACTACCAAGATCACTGTCAAGGTTAGGTAGGAAACTTTCTCCTTTACTTTGCCAGCACCAACTTGGCCCCTGTGAAGATGAATGATTGATTTGACCACTCACCTAACCTAGGTAGTTGAAGTCAGCAGAATCATAGAGATAACATTAGTTGGTCGTTTCTCGCTTGCTTACAAGAGGTTTGCATGCCCCTAGGTATAGCAAAAAATTCCCAAGTTACCAAAGATTGTTCTATCCATACTTCAGACATAACACTTCCTTGGCGATGTATACCGAAGTAGACAAAGGTGAGTGGCAAAATCTGCCTCCACTCACATAAATTTGATGGAGGAATCTTATTCCAATCTAAACTCATAAACTATTCATATATCCTTTGCGAAAACCTACCCTATACCTAAGGTTTTCCTGCCGAGACAGACCAGGGTGTATGCCCCCTGGGTTTCAGTCATGTCCTCCCGAATCACTCGCGCTCATCGGGTGGACGGACTGGGGATTGATGAGACATTCCTTGCGTGAAAAGACCATTTAGGGATGGAATCTTACTATTAGCTATGTGTGAGCCGGGAAAGGATAGCTGGTCTACGAGCTTGACCACACTGCCTTCATGCAGAAAACACATTACTCTAAAGAGTGAGGAGATAATGGCTCCCATGCTACAAATATAGTCGTGCCTAAGGAGTAGATTATAATCCAGGGGTCATTGGACTACCATTATGTTTATGTAAATGGTTTTCCTTCTCAATGTTATGGGCACATTGGGAAGGGTCCCTAATGGTTGACTGGTTCCTTTGTCGAAGCCTGTCAGATTTCTCATCTCAGGTAGAAGCAATGGCGAACTAAGCGCTCCCAAAGATTTTGAGGCAAGGATACTCACAGACGCCCCTTCATCTATGATGGTACCGGCCATGACCATTTTGTATGCTTGTACAATGATTCGAAATGGTACATTAGTCGGTAAACGGGGTCTGCCTAGTAGATTCCAATCGAAGGAAACAACTAGGTTTCTTGGAGGTGGGACCGAATAGATGGCCAGATACGACTCTAATGAACTTCCTTCCTGTGGTAAAGGAATGGGTAGATTGCCCCCATTTTCATCGGATTCTGTGTTTACGAAGAGAATTTGAACGGTGTCATTCTTATTCTCCTCGGTGATTGTATCATCCAAAGATGGATCTTCTGAAGGCAAGATTGGGTCAACTGCCGTCTCAACCTTTTGACTTTCCTCTAGTATGGATCCAGAGGGTTCATTTTCAATGGTAGATGCTTCAGCCGACCACAATGGTGTGTCAGCTGGATTTTCAACTAGTGACGTACTTGGAAAGAGTTTCTTATATCTAGGAGGAAGCCGTATTGGTGAAACTGGACGGTTGTCCAAAACTCTTTTAGCCTCGTCTAGGAAGAGACAACAGTGGATGGCATGATCGTCTTCACACTGTTTACAAGGAAATTTACATTTCCCTTTTTGCCTAGGGACTTCACTTCCACTAGTTGACGGTGTATTCTCAACATGGTCATCAGAGGTTGATGACACCAGATTGTGCAAACGAGGAGACCAATCCCTTAAGATCAGAGGGATGCAAGGACAATCTCGATGATAGTGGTCTCCTTTGCAAATGACACATGGTGATCTAGGCTTGGATAGTGCAGTGTGTGGATTTTTGCTAGACGATGCCTGGTTGCCCTTTTTTGCCTTTGGCTCCTTCTTCTTTTTCTCCTTCTTCTTCTCAGTTACTTGATTTTTTTCTTTACCAGCTTCATCAAGCCAAGAGGAATGAGGAGAGGGAGGATCAGATGAAATGGAAGGTTGGGTGGTAACTTTGGTATCGTTTAGTTGCTGACTTGATTGCTCAGGAATTGTGGTATTCTGAACGACAGTGGTAGAGAAGTGCCATACAGGCAAGCCAATCGTCAATCCTGGAAACAACAATGTGGCCATATGGGCTGCACCAACATCTCCCCAAGAGGAGAAAGGACTAGGATTTCCTCCAAGGGGAAATCCTTGGTTGGTGGACTCCATTTTTCTCAACCTAAAGACCAACAAGGGAACAATGATGTTATTTCGATTAAAATAAATTTTATACACTTTGACACAACTTGTTTTTCAATTCTTAAGAATTGAGAAAAAACAAAAGATGACTCTAGTCACCTTCGACTTTTAATGAGCTTGAAGTGACAAGTGCTCAGATGGACCTTTTCGTTTAAGGAGTCTGAAAAGGAATGAAATAGACTACTCTAGAAATCTAGATAGAGGGATTACCAAATCAATCGCAAAATTGCAAATTACTTTTTACGGTATGACAGTCAATTTTCCCGAATGCTGTGTTCAGTGCATTGCGATTGATAGGGTGGCAGAGATGGCTTCCTATGGATAAAGGATATAGCCTATTGTGGTCTCCCAATATATACTCGACGGTACGTGGGAGCACAAGTCCATACTGGCACTTGTCATCTCAAAGTGGAGGAATCACCCAACCAACAGTGAAAACAACAGTTACCAGTATTTACGACACCAGAACACATCTTTAGCCTAGACTTCTAAATGTTGTGCATTAGGTTCCAAAGTGTTTTTAGATTCATTAAAATTATTTTACAGTTGATCTTTCTTAAGATATTTTCCTTTCAGGTCCACCATGTGATGTAGATGTACAATTCCTAAAATGCAACCTAAGATGATAAACACTTATTTAATCTTCTTTTTGCAATGAAAATCCTAGCTGCTAATGAGAGAGAGATGATATTCTTTCAATACAGAGGAGAGAGCACACACTATATGCACTGTCCTAAATCAAACCAACAAGCAGTCTAAATGAAAATGCACATGCATGTATTTGTTTTGAGAGTTCTTAATGTGTGAATGATAAAAAGAAAGCTAAGCGCAAATCTGAATTATTTTTCAAAGAGACTTTACTAACAAGCTTCTTTTCAAGACAAAATGAAGACAATGATGACACTTTGCGATTTGGAATTGAGAACTTGCTTTAGACACTTGAAAAGCTACTAATTCAAATCAAATACCAAATTAACAGTGTAATCAACTATCAAGAACAATCAGATTCTCTTCTATGACTGAAAACGACTCTTGCGACACTTCCAACTCAAGAAACAACATGTCAATTGTGCTACTTCTTTGTAAAAGAGAACTGAAAATGGCTCACAATACATAAAAACATTTATAGTTTTTGCACAATGGAGGCAGAATAATGGCAAGGAAAGGGGTTTCCAAGAGAGATATACTGACTACATACAGCAAAACTCTTGAATAGAGCTAAAAAGAGTGAAGAAAAACCAAAGTCTGGAGGCAAAATTAGCCTTTTCTGATCAGCGCACCTATTACACAGGGATTGCAGTATGCATCCCACCTATAGCACATGGGAAGTGTGATGCATACTGAGATCCTTGAAGAGAGGGTGTGATGGTACAGTGCGATAGTTTTAAACCAGTTCTTGATCATAGTTTGCAGCACAGTTCAGCGATTTAGGCCGAGCAAGTGATAAGAAGTAAACAAATCACAGCAGTAGATCTAAGGAGGTTACTAGAGCCACCACAAGGGCAATTAGGATGTTTACAAATCAGGTGTTAAGTTTATAAACAAAACCTGGAGATAGAATGAAGTAGCATTGATCTACTTTGCACTTTCATAGCAAATGCAGTTCGAAGCCTAGTTGGCTTGACTTCAGGCTCCATCTGTAAGTTTATAAAACTAACAAATATAGAAAAGTAAACAAACTATTCTATCCCCACTGGAGTCACCATTTTGTTATCGGGAAATCTAGTGTCTATGCAGAGCTGCTAGTCCCACTAAGACTAGTAGCTATCTTAGAAATAAACAAACTAAAACTACTTTCGTTTTCCTTTATGATAAGTAAATAAGGGGAACAAAGGACACCAACCTCAATCTTGCGCTTGGTTCCTCGTTTGATTCCTCTCCTTTCTGATAGGTCTTTGCCACTCGCTTCCTCATCTACCCATCTTCAAAGAGAACCTATGGAATTAAATCAACATAACACTATCCAAGAACAGAGATCTACAATCATAAACAATATAGGACTAGATGTATATTGACCACACAAAATCATATATCATCAAACATACAAGAATGTGGAGGAAAAATTGAATAGCTTTATTAATATCAAGAATGAGAAAAGAGGATTACAACCAATTGTTCTGACCCACCATCATCCTGTCAGCAAGAAGTCGTTCTTCACCTCATGGAAAGCTTAGATCACCCAAAACTATGATGTTACAGCAAGAAACCAACAGCACTTCCTTACAAGATACAAAATTCTAGCCTCTGGATATCTGGGATGAGGGATCCATATATAGATGTTTGCAACGGGGGTTAGTTAGCTTCTAGGATCTGATTAGTGTCCTCTCTCTGATAGTTCTTGATTCCACTTGGAGAATGATGATCTCTTACTCATCACTGGGCGAATTCAGAGAGGCAAGTGTCACAGGAGAAGTTTCTGGAAGATTCTATGATCCTATACCTCGCATATTGCCTCTTCCAATTGTCCATTCTCACCCATCGCACCCCATAGAAGGGCTTTTCAGTATGCATCGCACCTCTCGTGTGCATTTAGGTGGGATGCATCACACTTTGACCATGAAGCAGGTGAGATGGTCCAATTTTGACCACTCCTGAGTAGTTTTTCATGGACAACTTCTGGGAGATGATGTAATCAGTTGACCTTGTTCTTTTAGTGGATGGATAGATGAGGAAGCGAGTGGCAAAGACCTATCAGA
>Ga0181473_100181_pt1 | contig 12796 bp, 5 predicted proteins | sample In2P11_FD_119089 | JGI IMG/M metagenome (GOLD analysis project Ga0181473, IMG submission 119089) | Clean room microbial communities from NASA Spacecraft Assembly Facility at Jet Propulsion Laboratory, Pasadena, California, USA -... ... | reverse complement strand
AATATAATATCAACTATAGCCAAAACTTAATGCTTAGACAATGATAGATAAAAATATAAATAGAAATATATAGAGATATTGTATAAAATATATTAATATAATAAAATATAAATTTTACTAATGAATGAAATAAAATAAATTGTAAAATGTAAAGTAATACAAATTAATGAAAATGGTGATAGTTCATCTCTTAAGAGAGATGTGCCACTTTCATTCATCTGTAAGAAGAAATTATAAAAAGTTAACGATGTCATTTAATTATGATGCTCTAAGTTGCAAAAAACTTAAAAATAAAAGGCCTCGACGCTAGTAATGATGTGGAAAAAAGAAATATGGGCCCCGTAGAGGCAAGTTGATATGTCAAATTCTTAAGCCATCAACTTTTGCATACAAACTCCATTTAAGGAATTTCTTAGACTAGTACAAAGATTAATACATTCTCTATGTGTTTGGGAAGCCACAATCTTTGATTTTGTGACTTGCGTCAATTGCTAAAAATGCAAGGTAAATGACTAAAAGTACATTAAAAGTTCAATACTTGAAAATTTGTAGTAAAACTACAAAGATGTGAAACCATTTTGAGCCAATGGAATAGGTGAGTGGCTACCAACATCCACTAAGATCATTTCTTCATTGATTCACTCTTATGCATATGTATTAGTGTCCTCTCCCTCATTCAATATAAAATTAGCCTTAACATGTATATGTCAATTGCATCATCGTCTTCCTATAATCCAAATGTAATCATTGGTATTTAGGACATATATATATAAATATATATATTCAAGTTAAAACACATGTATCTTTCACCTCAACCTCCTTTAGTTAGGCCAACTTTTACACCTCAATATCTAGGCACACAACCCTTATCATGACATTTAAGTGCTAGTTCATAGATGTAATGTACATGTACACACACTTAATAGATTACACACACCCACCTTTAGCATATTTCATTACACATTTAGTAGGCTATGTACAAACTTAATAAGTCATGTGCACAATCGATGGGCCCCAAACATACTCAATATGTCGTGAACATGTTTGACATATCATGCACCTAAACCTAAGAATGTTAAATGACTCTATGGCCATTATAACATTTTTGTGTCAACAACAACATGGACTTACAACCAATAAGGAAAATAGCCATCAATAGTTAAATAACTAAATCACCATCCAACAATGGCAATAATAAAATAACCATTTCCCAATGGCATGCAAACTTTCCACATACTACTTTGGAAATGGAATATGCAACTATGATTTTGTAATAAATCTTAGTAGCAAATTTTTGTAACATCACATCTAGAATTTAAATAGAATGTTGAGTGGCCCCAAGGTTTCGTTGCCTTTTGATTTGAGTTTTCTTTGTAATTTGATATCTTTATTATTTTCATTCTTGCAAGTTTTTTTGTATTTGGCAATATTTGGCTTTCTTTTCAATCCTTGGCATTGAACATTTTGTATTTTAGACATACATCGCTACATTTGACACTTATACCAAAAGAGTCACAACCCTACATTCAACTTAACTTCGATTTTGATTTTGAAATTAGAACATCCCATCCTTTTCTTAAGAAGGAAGGAGAATATTAATATGCAATCCATATATGACAACATCATTCTCCCCTTTGCATTACCAAGAAGTAAGAATTGGGAATATCTCTAGGAAGGAGGAATTAAATGAGTGCATCCCTTGGCCAATAAAAGGAGAGTATCCCTAAAAACAATCTTCCATTTCTTAGCAAATAAGGAAGGAGATAATTAATGTGGGATGTGTATATGATGAAATCACCCTCTCATCCTTGGATAAGAAGGAAGGAGAGGGGTATATCATATGAAGGACCTTTTATATCTTATCCAATTTCTTAACTAAGAAGGAAGAAGAGTATTTATGTGGGATATGCATATTGCATCGCTTCCCTTCTATCACTTGGCCATGAAGGATGGAATAAAGGAGTGTATCTCTAGGGATAAGGAGATGAGAGCATCCCATGACCAAAGAAAAGAGAGTATCCCTTCTATAAGAAGGAATCGGAAGAGAGTGCTCATGTCAAGGACCCCCCATTTTGGTGAAGAAGAACAAGATTATTAATGTGAGACATGTATATTACATCATTGTTTCCCCATCAATTTTGTAAGAAGGAAGGAGATCTAGATTAGAAATGAAAGAACATACAATATTATAGAATAACATAAATTCAAAATTGAAGCACAACATTACAATGAAAACAAAATCATATTAATGAATAAATTTGTGAAAATAACTGCAATTGACATCACAATATAAATGGCTATAATAATTGAAGTAGTTTATCTTTGAGAAAATGTGTGATAACTATTCTCTTGCACAAAAATTCGATAGAAAGAGGCTAAAACTCCCTTTTATAATAATGTAAAAACAAATACAAGAATAAAAAAATATAAAATTAATCGTAATGTTATCATTATTAACATTGAGTGGAATCATGTGTTGGATGAGACTAAGTTGTTTTAGAGAAAGGGAGCTTCGTTAAGATCATAATGTTTCACTACATTCTCAAATTTGGGTATTTTTTAGCTCACTGGAAAGTAAACTAGAATAATGAGATGGGTTCCTATGGTTTGGGTGTAACTTATGTTAGTGAATTATATATTACAGAGCAATGGAACACATAAAATATTGTAGACATATAAACATAGAAAAAACATAAAACAAGAGAGACACAGGTGTATGTGGTTCACCCAGTTTGGGCTACGTCCACAAAGAAACAGCTAGTCCTTCTTTTTATATTATCTAGCAAACTGAAGAGATGAAACCTACAATAGATCTGTTGTTTCTCCATCTTTGCTCTCAATCTCCTCTCTCTTCCTCACTCAGAATACAGATATACATAGACACAATACAATTACCTCATATATAGCGAGGGGTTGCCTTCTAGGGAAAAAAAACCCTAAATTAAACATAACTTCTACCATCAGATCTCTGCCTAATGAACAACCCAGATTGACTATTAAATTACAACATTTTACAAGGCAATTTTACATATTTTCTTAGCTTCGACGATGTTGCCCCCGATCCCCCTACCGGGGGGGGGGGGGGGGGGGGGGGTGGTGGCGCTCCCAAAGGTCACAGCTGCCCCCCCTTGGAACCCCCTGTAGCAAATATTTTATTGGTAGCATTGCCGCCCCATTACGAACTAGGTTTCAATGTGGTGATACCTTTGAATACAGAAGATAATCAGACTCCACACCCAACAACTTTTACTCCCCAAGACACATGGGAAAGCCTTCAAATCATGCCAAAAAAGTGTAACTCAAAGTTTCCAAAATTAGAATGATTTTTGAGATAGCCCTAGATGGTCACCTAAAAAAAAGGATAGAGAGGAGATTATCCACAAGACGGGTGAGATGGTTATATCTGTTGGCTAAAGAAAATGATAGTTTTAATTATCTTTGAAAAGTGAAGGAGAGGAAAACACCCCTAATAGCTTTAAAAAGGGAAGGAGTGGAGAATACAGCCAATAATTAAGACCTCGCATCCTATTGGGCTATCATTTTTTTTCATGAATAAACCCTTCACATGTCAATCCAATTCGTAAACTTGTGAATTGCAAGCACAATATATGCAAGAAATAAGATATAAACTATCCTACATATTAATAAAGCAAAGTAATCATTCTTTAAATCTATTTTGAGAAATAAATTCTTACTTACTCACAAACTAATGTTAAGTTCGATTAACAATTTAAAAGCTTCATATTTTGAGTCCTATGAATTAAATATGAAATGACTAAATATCATGTGCACAAGATATGACTGAATGCTAATAAACACACACTATATCTAATGACCAATTTCTATTTTGTCTTAAATTCCCTTGCAAAATCCAGGGTGTAATCTTTGACTCTATTAGATAGTGTTCATGCAATCAATAGAAGGTTGGATTAAAGGATCAAAGGATTCTAGTGTTGGTGATTAACAACATATAACCAAGTTTTGAAAATGCAAACAGAGTATTGAAATTACGAGACAAAGTATCTGTGCTAAGACTATTAAATGGTGCTTGAGTAGAGTATTAACCCAGGTATAAATACTATGAGTAAATTCAACACTAATCAAGGACTATTAACTATATTGAGACACCTCCAATATCATTCAAAATAAAAATGAAACCTAGATGTAAAAACCACAAGAAAATCAATGTGAATCAAATGTTAGTCACTCAGGGTATTAAAAGTATTAAGTAGAGTAGCTATTGTCAAATAACAAAAGGTAAAACTTTGATATGGAAATAAAACTGATGCTAACAAAATTTCAAATTTAAGGTGTAAAAGGGTTGATAAAATCGATGCTAATCAAATATGCAAATAGTTGAAATCCCAATAAAATCGATATTGTTCCTCTTGTAAAAACTCAAAGCATACTCATCATTTTTAAACATTATATACTCGTGGAAAAGGTAATCAACCTTGAATTCAAAGGTTAGTGAACTTCATTCAAATCTCATAATGAAACAAAATGAATTAATCCCGATGAAAGGACAAAGTGTTACACAACATGGAATTCAATATGATATGTAATCGACTTCAAATCTAAGTATATGCTTCAATGTTGTTCACATGTGAAATTACACAACTCCACTCTATTAAACATTGTCATACATAATTACAAACATAGCATACCATGGCATAGATAAATGTAATGTGGCCCTAGAGTAAAAGAACACAATTTTTATATCAAAGCCTATCAACATATACTCTATTAATCCAATATACATAGCAATCATGCTATCCAAGTGAGGGTCCCTTTCCATTGGGTAGCATGCTAGTTAACTTTAATCACAAAAAATGAATCACGATAGAACCATAGAACTAAATCCATATTTTTGTTAATGGAAACTTGCTACACTAAGCATGTCAATGCATAATGCATAGAGATAGAATTGTGCAAAGTTTGCAAGGGAGTTATAAACATTATCTAGATATCATCTCCACCCCCCTCCCCCCCTTCATACTATTTCCTTGTCCTATTTGTATAAATTGAACACAATAAGTTCTCATCTAGAGAGAATGTTTACACAAATAAGGGAGGTTCCATGTTTCAGGAAACAAAGCCACTTGAAATAGTCAAAATATCAAGGAACAAATCTTATTGCGCTCTGTATTATATGCGAGGATGGACATAGGAATGCATGAATGGACATATCTCATTGAATACACTATTCACATGACCTAGATGAGGTTTGGGTGGCCAAAAGGGTTATCCTTATTACCGATATGTGTACAAGGAAACTGACCATAGTTGAATTGATTCCGGATTCACTTGGAGAAGTTTGGGTGCACATCAAAGGAGCTACATCACATTGGCAACTAGATATCCAATACCGATGTGGTGGATTCTTGGTTGGGTGTTGTGTATATGTTTAATGATGATCCTAGGTACTAGAAGCCTTCTAATGGTACTTGAATAGACTTAACATTCTATCATTGGTAACATTTCCTTAAAACAAAATTAAATCTAGTAAAATCTTGGGAATTTAATAAAATAAGCAACCATTAACTCTTTATGCTTGTTAGGGGTACTCAGGTTCAGAAACATAGGGCCTTATGGAAAAATGGACGCAAGAAAGTAAGATAATAATGGAAAAATAGGATTGATAGTGATGTCAATTTGCGAGACCAAAATCTCCCCCAAACCTATTTTCTTGCATGTCCTCATGCAAGGAAGATACAAAATTGAGCTTTGACAAACTTATTATCATCCCACAAATTAAAAGGTAATCCCTGTCACATTATCTATTTGTCTCTTTTGTAATGATGATTGAATAGAGTCTAGGAGTTTCTCGTGTAGTCTCTTATTCTATAGATGTAGTTTTTTAATCTCCTCCTGAAATATTTAGCTTTGTTCCCTCGACTTCTCATTTTCTTTTTTCACATACCAGTTTAATGATATGAGTTCCATGATCTCTTCTTTCTAGCTTTTAGTTTTTTTTGTTTCTCCTCATAAAATTTTCAGCCAATGCATTGGTTGAAACATGTTGAAACATTGATTCATCAGGAAAGGGTCGGGTTCAAATTGTTCACTATGTTCATTAACAAATGACTGGGTGGGATAACATTGTTTGATTCCTCCTTTGACTAGTGAATCAGGGGTAACTTACTTTAGTGATATTGAAGGCTTTGCCTTCTATTTTTTCTTAACCCTGAACAAGTCTTATGGGGTTTGAGCATTGTCTCTATAACCATTGAGATAAAGAGGAATTTGTCTTATTATTTGTGCTGTAGGAATAGGTGGTGGCACCATAGTCATCTTAGTAGTCTATTGCTTTACCATATTCTAGGGGACTAGTCAAGTGGGTGGCCTAGCCACTGGAACATTTTTCTTTGAAACATCCTCTTATATTTTCCTTGGTTTTCATTGAGTCGGGTTGGGGGAATCAACTTTGGTTTGAGTAGAGTTTTCACCATTATTCCCATCATTATACCTCTATTATGGTAAATCCTTTATTGTTACCTCTTGAGGTTATAATTTAAACTTGTTTTAAATAAAGAAATTTTTAAAGGAGTCTTTTTATCCTTCAATTCCTCCATAATTATCACTTTTATAAGGCCATGGTAGTGCATTTTCTTATTCCTTCGAACTTGGCTGGCCAATTTTTCTGAACTCTTACATAAATAATATGGAAAATTTAGTTGTTCCCCATATTGAAAATGTAGCAAAATTTGAATATGATACTAAAGGGGGAGGGCATATCGACCTTTGTAGGTCAAATTTTTTTGCACAATCAACAAAGGCTTTAGCCATTCCTTCTTAAGTCAAGCTTAGGGCACTCCTTTTTCCCAATCTTCATTTTGATGTGTTGGCTTCAAGAACATATTGAAACTACCATGATCTAAGGGGTATTTTTTAAACCATTTTTCACCTATCCTTGCAAGGGTAGTTACATGAGCCATAGTTTCTTCTAATAATCTCATCAATAAACTACCTATGTGAGTAATGTGCCTATCAAAGCCTTGAGAAAATCAAAGCATAACTTGGTCATCATATCCCTGAAGTGTTGCAAGGAACCCTTTTCATTCTATGGTTTTAAACATCTAACCACATGCATTATAGTAAAGAAGGGATTCGAGGGATTTCATGGTTTGCTTATGACGATCAACCACCATCTTCCATTACTAGTGCCAAACAAATAGAGTCATTTTGTTTAACAAACCAATATTTCTTCAAATTGGTAACCTTACTATTTTAATTTGAGAACTCTTATTAATAACCCTCACTACTATAATTTGGAAACATTTTTATTTCAATTGAAGTCACAATTGGTTGAGTCAAGAAAAAATAAAGTATGAAAAGATGCCTCATTTCTAGTAGGGTCAATTATTGTTTCATGCAACTCTAGTCACCCAATTGATTGATTGATGGCACATAGAGTCATGGGGAATGATAAAAGGTTAAGTCACATACATACTATAGGTAAAAATTATGCCAATGCATGGAGTATTATGGTAACCCATCACATGATAATCAACTTGAGAGTGTTATCAGTATGAGAGATGGAGTGTTATAATAGGAATTATTGGATATGAGTGAAATAAGGTCAAACACTTAGTATGATATGATGAGCAGCATAACACTTGATAATATAACTATGAAATAAGAGTATGGAAAAATATATATCGTAGTCATATACCTTTAAGTTTAGACAAATAATTCAAAATGAGGACTGGGTAGGGATATACATCAAGGAATTAGAGGTAGGGTATTGAATAACAATCTTTAAGAAAGTTGCATAGATAAACTTAAATTCCTTCATCTTTAATAGATAAAAAATGGATCTAAAGACACATTTACCTTAAGAATGTATTAGTCACCAATACAGTGTTGAATCTCATCTTCATACTGAAAGTCTAAACTAGAATTGATGAAAACTATTCCAATAGGCAAGAAAATTATCTTTAGGTATCTGAAGATTTCTATGAGTATTTTTTACCACTATAACATGCTAAACCTAAATTGAGGACTCAGGAATAGGGACCCAATACTAAAAATTATTTTGTCATGATTGTTTAATAATCACTCTACCCCTCTTATTTGCAAAATTGAAAAGGTTGTAACTATTGTTTAGTGCTCCGTAAATTCAAAACTATTGTCAAAACTAGACCCACGGTAAAACTCTCAACCATGTGAATGGATGTGATAAAGTCGAACACGGAAATAGACCATTGGATTATTAAGAATTAAAATATGTGGTTAACCAATGTGAGACAACTCACAATTAATGCCACTGAGTGTTAAGGTACCCTAGTACATCTTGATAGAGATGAAAGAAGGTCTTGAAGTCGAGTCACCTACAAGATCTAATAATCAGGGGAGAATGATGTCTTCCCACTATCATCAATGAGAGAACCTACCATTGATGCATGTAAGCCTCAATCTACTAGAAGAAGCATCTATTCTTGAACCTAGATATTTTGATGAGATTGATGGGTCAAGACTCATTAGCATGAAGGCCTTAATGCACCCAACATTAGCGAACACAACTATAAATGAAAATTTGAAAGATTTTGAGAGGATCAACAACATGATGTAAATATTATTGAGGACTTTGCTAGCCAGTAACTTGATTTTCAAGCAAAGTTCTTGTCTAACTATGCTAGGATCTTTGTTTTCATAGATAGACTTATTTTTATCTTTACTATTTTATTTATTTATTCTCATACTCTATCCTACTTTACTTGAAAAATGAATCATTTTTTCAAGTGTAGGCATATTTCCCGTGAAGCCATGTGCACAACAATATTGCAAATGAATTGATATTCAAATTTGAAAGATATGCTTTGTTGAATTCCAAAGTATGAGTAACCACCTGCTCTAATTGATATGGTTCCAAGAGATGTTGCATGATAGAAGAATCCTGTGTGTTGACAATTTTTTGGAACCAAGATTCAACGTGAAATATATATCCTTGGTTTTCTCATTCACTAACAATTGTTGGAACTTCCTCCTTTATCTTTCCATGGAGATATTCTGAGGCTTGTTGATTTCTCTCTTAAATACGTAATGGATATGATGGTAAGCATGCAATAAATTATTTGATCTCAGATTCCAATACTTGTTCTCCATTAATGGTTTCTTTGGTTTCTTCTATAGATTGGCAAGAATGATCAAGGAAAATTCCTAGGTCTTCTCCTTGATGTTGTTCATAAACTTCTAGATTTTTCTTCTTGATGTTGTTCAGGGATTGTCCCACCTAAGATGTAGATAGATCTTTGATTTTGATTAGGATTTGCTCCATCCGAGAGGTTCATTTAACTACCATTTCTTTCTTTGCTAAAAAAGGTCTCCTACTAGCTCGTAAGTCCTATTAGTACACGGATTAGTGCATGGGGATATTTTACAGTCCCAAAGCAAAAACCTTACAGAAATAAATGAAAACTTGCACACAAGACAAACTTTAAAGGAAAAAGATTATAAATATAGAAAACAACCACGTACTTGAATGTCCTCATGCTACTAAGAGCTTGTTGTAACCAAATTACCTATTCATCATGAGTTAATCTCTTATTTCCTTGAATAAATACACACTTGCATGAAGGAAACACACTTTGCAAAAAAGAAACAAAAAATCTTCAAAGCAACCCCACTATAGTGTTTGCACAAGTTCTTACCTCTCACCTTGGCATTTTCTCCTCCCTTAAATTGTGTAATTTATAAATCAAAAGAAAGGAAACTTAACAAAAATTCACTCTTTTACCATTTACCTTTTAATAGCTCCCTAGCAATGGAACCAAAAATGTTGGGCTATTTTATTGTCACAAATAAATATTCCACGTGTCAATTTGGGTTATAAACTTTTGACTTGTAGGCACAGTATTGCTGAAAATGAGATATAAAAAAATCTACTTAATCATAAAGGAAAGGAATCATTCTTCAATCTATTTTGAGAAAGAAATTTTAACTTACTCACAAACTAATGCTAATTTTGATTAACAACTTAAAAGCTTCCCATTTCAAGTCTTATGAATGAAATCTAAAACAACTAAATATCTTATGCATAAGAGAAGACTGAATGTTGTAAACACACACTAGATCTAAAGACCAATTACTAGTCCTTGTCTTAAATCCCCTTGGAAAACCCCACGTCCAATATTTACTCTGTGAGACAATGTTCATGCAATTAATCGCAGGTTGGATTAAAGGATTAGAGGATTCTAGTAATTGTGCTTAACCACACAAAAACAAGTGCTAGAAATGCAAAACAAAGCATTGAAATTATGAGACAGAGTATCTATGCTAAGACTATCAAATGGTGATTGAATAGAGTATCAACCCAAGGATAAAAACATAGTAAATTCAACATCAATCCAAGAATGTTTAGCTATACTGAGAGAATTTGAATATAATTCAAAAGAAAAATCAAACTCAGATACACATATCATAAGCAAATCAATATGAATCAAATGTTAGTCACTCGAAGTATTAAAAGTATTAAGCAAAGTAGTTGTGCTCAAATAGAAAAAGGTCGAATCTGATATAGAAACTAAATCGATGCTGACAAAAGGCCAAACTCAGGTGTAAAAAGTATGAGAAGATCGATGTTGATCAAATATGTAATCCTAGTAAAATTGATACTATTCCTCTTGTAAAAACTCAGAGCATACTCGTCATTTCAAAACACTATATACTTGTGGCAAACATAATTGACCTTGGCTTCAAAGGTTAGTGAACCTCATTTGAATCTCATAATGAATCAAAATGAATTGAACCCAATGAAAGGGAAAAGTGTTACACAACACAAAATTCAATATGATATGTAATTAGTTTCATATATGAGTATATGCTTCAACGGTGTTCACATGTGAAATTACACAACTCCACTATGTTAAACACTTGCATAATTAACACACTCTTGTGCACAACTACCCTATGCTTTTTCATAGTTTGGAAGTGATTATTTAAAAATTCGAGAGGGATTTGTTAGAGTTATAAATTTGAGTTGTGAAATATGCATAATCCAAGTGCTCCATGGGATTTTCAGCATGATGGATTTATTTATACATTCAAAAACACATTTTAAATAATAAAAAAATCACAATTTTGCCCAAACTTATATCACTAAAATCAAGAAAAAATGTCAAAACATAAAATAGTTCAATTGCGTAAATAACAAAACCATCAGTTGTTTTATGAATAGGTATGAGCAACACTAGCTTCAATTTCTTGTTGAACTCACAATATCAAGAAATGAAAAGTAAACCCATCTCCATAATCTGTATTAATGTATTGCTTCATAAGGAAAAAAAATGTCATATTACAATCTACCAACTAAAAGAAGAGATGGAAATATATTATCAATAGATGAGGAAAACTTTCCCAACCCCAAATTGCTAGTCGCCGCCAGATTTTTATCAACAAGGATCTCAATCTCATAGATATGGCCATTCCTTTTTTTTGGTAGGTAAGCACCCACGGGCGATTTGAACCAGTGACCTATTGCAAGGAGTGCCTTAACAATGCACACATTCACCGTCAATCCAAAGCCACATGGGCTAAAGGTGATCGAGCTTGGCCCAAGCAAGTCATTCCTCACGACTAGTCAACACCCTCGCTCAGGTTTGAGCACAAGACCTCACCATCTTTACGAGTCCGACTTTACCAACCAACCACCTCTGCCGACCCTAGATATGACCATTCTTCTTACTATGTAATCATATTTCAATTACAAAATGCTTTGACAATTTTGTAATTATCAAGGCTTGTAAATATTTTCAACTTAAAATCCTCAAATTGAAGGATTGATATTTTTCAATTTGGTTTATAGTGATTCATATGCATATGATCTTCAAGGGCACATACCAAGGGGTGTCCCATTGTCTTTTCTTCAATGATCAACTTGAAAATTTATAGGCAACAGGTGAGGCCAATCCATCCATGAATTCCTACTAAGTTGAAAACATTAAGAAATCTTACCTCCCTCCAACTTCATTAGCAACTACATCAGTACAGGATGATCCCATATCTTCCTTGACTAAGGTACTCCATTTGTTATAGACAATAGTTATTATAACCAACTAGTATTAGGGTGAGGAATTCTTCAAATTGATCAAGAGCTTGCGGGAGAAAACTCAATGAATATCGTGGCAAAAAAATTGTCTTTGACAGATCTGAGTTTGACAAGAGGCTTGTCAAGGCCATGCTAAGAATCGGTGCCATCTACATATTGACAGGAAATAATGGTGATATTTAATATCGATTTAGAGTTACAAGTCCCCCAAATTGAATGAGAACACTAAATGAGCTCCTAATGATATGATCAAACAAAAACTAATTATAAGTATATTAAACTAGATATCATCATGGAATGGATGTCTAAAATAATATGTGTCCTTTTATGATCCAGTAATAATGGAAGAGACAAAATAGGCATTTGGTTTTATTTTTTTAGAGGATTTTTCATCCTCTTTTCTATGATTTGGTATAACTTATACTTTACTTAAAATTAGTAGTCCACTCATCAATTCATTAAATATGATGTTAATGGAAATAAAATTGTTCTTCAATTCGAATCACTCTGAGATTGTTTTTTTTACAGTGTTCAATCAATTATAAAATGATCCCCTAAAATTGTTAGGTTGAGTTTGACTTGGGAATGAGTCAAAGAGTTTTAAGTTTATAAGCATGGGTTTCAAGTTCATGGTTTTTGTGGTCCATGATATACTTATTATAGTATTTAATGTAATGAATCCTATAAATAAACTTGGAATCCTTCATTGTAAGGTTTAAAAAATGAGCAAGTGTTGGGCTCACTTGG
>Ga0181473_100040_pt2 | contig 12812 bp, 12 predicted proteins | sample In2P11_FD_119089 | JGI IMG/M metagenome (GOLD analysis project Ga0181473, IMG submission 119089) | Clean room microbial communities from NASA Spacecraft Assembly Facility at Jet Propulsion Laboratory, Pasadena, California, USA -... ... | reverse complement strand
GGTGTTTCCCTATTGATCAATGAGCATCTACAAGTGAGCAAGCTCCATGTATACCTTATTCTCTTAAATATAAATATGTAACAATATATCAAAAATGATAGAAACTTTATCAATAACATTGAAGTAATTTGAGGAAGAGTATCCCAACAAAATAATTTCATATTTAGCTTTTCATATGCTAAAAAGAATCACAACAATGAATATATGATAGAATTTAAAAAAAAATGGGAGGTAAGTTTAGGGGATCTTTGAGTACGATCTATTGTTAAGAGAACTAATTTGGTGAAAAGGGTTGCAAAATAAAAAATATCCAACACCATGCATCCTAGTTTGAAACTCTATAAAATGTGTTTGATCCTTAGGAGCATGATATAAGAATGGAAAAAAAGGATTTCAAATTCTTAAGTATATATGATAAATGCCTAGTGCTAATCCTTGGGATAAAATACTCCATGCAAAAAAACTTATTTGGACTCCAAGTAGGTGGACTAAACTAGTTGAAATCTATGAGCCGATATTATTAGACAATTAAGGGAGGCAAATAAGATCAATTGCCATGTAATTAAAACCTTTTTATTAGAAGAATTGGGCCACTGAAAATATCAAAAATAATTTTCTAACTTTTAGTAATAAGCTTTGGAAGGTACCCAACAAGAGGAGTACTAGACATAAGTAGTTGCAATTGTTATAATTGAAATAATAAAATTATTAGAATTAATTATGATATTGAATTACAATTACAACCAATAATAGCAAAATTTAGAAATATCATAGTCCTATTATTGACTAAAGCAATTCAACATGAAATATGATAATGATGTTCAATTAACCTTAATCTATCAAATATTTATTAAAATGAACTTACACACATGTTACTTTACCTATCTTGGAGATCATAGCTTACATCCAACTCAAAGAGGTCAACAATGAATTGTTTTTACAAATGGGACCACTAAGCCTATCTTGTATTAAGTGTCACCACTCAGGGTTAAGTGTCGTCACTCAACATCCTTCATAGTATTCATTAGAACCTTCAGTAATAATCAAGCAGTCTTCTTCCAAGTTAGGTTGCATACGTATGATGAATCAAAAGATTGTAGGAATGCAATATTCAGAGTATAACAAAATCCAAATGTGATAGGTGGAAAACAAAAACATCGGTCAATAGAAATAATATGTATTTACCACCTATTAAGGATTTCGAATCATATTATGATTTTTTATGCACAACCCTTCCACCTTTATAGGTAGAAATTTTGGTGCTAAAGCTCCTCCTTAGGATTATATTGTTCAAATACCAAGTCTCCTTAGCATTATCACCAAATTGACCTGTTACCATAAAATATAAAGATAATGAGTGTGCATAGTAGAAAGAGCATTAAATTACTTAAATAAATAAGTTATTTTAAATACCTAAAATGTACATATTTTAATTAAATTAAAATTACTTTTTAAGTGTTAATAGATGCCCCACTTTGAATATGATTTGATTCTTTTGGGGAAAAAAGAAATCAAAGAATAATTTAAAGTATAATAAAGATGAAGTAAGAAAATACTCCCTTAATCATGTCTTTACAATGAAAACTTGGATGCCCCAAGTTTTACCAATATCTTGCACCCTCTTTGGCTTGGTTGCATCATAACGAACCTCTCATCATAGAAGCAATCCAATACAAAGATAAATGAACCTGTAATCAACTTTAAACAACAAAAAATTTCCACATATACTATCTTAAATATAGATATTAAACATATAAATACCATATGTACATCATGAAAGAACAAGAATATCAAACATATTCTTGGTGGCTTACCCACCAAGATTGTGTGAAAATATTTCCTTTGGTTAAGAAGGAATTGCCACCTCAACTTACTATTGAGAGCTTACCAATTAATTGCATCATGTTAAGAAGGACTTGCTACCTCAACTTAATGATAAGGGCTTACCAATAAATGATTATTGATAAACAACCTAAAAAGGTGCCCCTTATAAGGCCTAAATATGATACAAGCATCCTAAAATTTGCCTCCCCCGTGTGGTGAGGAGGACTTACCAAAAACATTTGATAAGCATCCTAAAAAAGTTACCCCCTTAATAAGCTTGAACATGATGTAAGCATCATGAAATATTTGTATATTTTCATACTTGATAAGTAATCATAAAAAAGAACAAGTAAACATTACCTGCACTTACCATTTTTACAAAAATAGTATCATTCTACTTTTTACGAATGGAGCGTCATCGCGAGGATTAGAGTGGCATTATTTGAAATATCTCAAAGAAATTTACCTGCAAGTGTTGTTAGCAAATATAGATGAAACAAAATATGCATGAACTATAGGTGATCCTCTTAGATACAGAATCTTTTCAAATGTATAACATGGATTGCATTTCTTTTCTCTTTTCCTTTAATATTGGATAACTTATATGCCACTTTTCCATAATTTGAAATTACAATATAAGGACCAATCCATTTAGGTTCAAAATTTCCTTTATTTTTTATTTTATAAAGCTTTTGTGATGGTAAGATTTTATTTTAGGATCAAGAACCCATTCTTAAATTCTATGGGTTTTATCTTTTAGCTATAAGCTATTCTAATTTTAGATTGATATACTCTTTTATTTTCCAAAGCATTTACCCTTTTCTCATCCAAGGCTTCTAATTATGCCAATATTGCTTTTCTCTTATCTTCATCTAGAATAAAATCATCCAAAGACACCCTTAAAGATGGAATATCTAATTCTAAAGGAACAACAACCTTATCTCCATAAATTAGAGAATAAGGATTTCCCCCAACAACAATCCTTATACTTGTTCTATAAGCCCACAAAGCATAAGTAAATTATTCATGTCAATCTTTATCATGTTTTGCAATAGTTTTACACAAGATACTTTTTATAGTCTTATTAGAAGCTTCAGCTTGATCATTACCTTAAGGATCATAAGGAGTGGAAAATTTTCTCTTATTGTTGATCAGTATAATGTAATCTTAAGATTTGTTATGGTCTAGTTCTCCATTACCTGCAATAGTAGGGTTCTTGAAAGAGTAGAAGTGGTGGGATAGTATGCTCATAGGGGTTTCTACTCAATCTTCGGGTTATAGGTCGGTTCCTATATATGAAAGAGGTTAAATGTTACTGGAAAGAGATAAAAAGAGGGAAGAGTAACAGGAAAGAAACTAAAAAAATAAACTAAGAAAGCATGTTAAAATTAATCAGTCCAAGCATTATTGCACGGATAGTAATCCATCACCAAGATTAAGAATAGTAAAACTATCTTTCCCTTGGGGCCTCGCAATTGCAATACAGCCATAACTTAGGACAATGCTTCATACATAATGCTTACAAAACATAATAAATAGCAATAGATAATAGAGGCAAAATATCATTGCATTGTATTAATCATATATGAAAACACTTCACACACTGGGCAACTTTGCTAAAATGTTTGACCTTTTGGACCTCTAACAGTCCACTATTTATAAGAATAAATTTACAAATGGGTTGTTTTCTGCCATTACTTCCTTATCGACTAAGAATGGACATAAAGAATTATTTACAAATTTACAACTTCAATATATAATTATGGTAGATTGCATAGTGACTTAGTATAATCAGTGCCAATGTCTAGGAATTTGTAGACTCTGAATCTTTGCACCTTCTCAACCTTAGTCTCTCACATTTGTCTTTAATTGTATCTTGTTTCAACTATAGCTAATTTTTTGAGGTATGATCTACTAGCTTGATTGGTACAGTTTATCTTTAAGCTCTATCGAAAGCCATCTAACTCTCTACAACCATTTATGAATATCACTGTAGCTTTGGGTTATGAAAATTGTAAGGGTAATGAAAGATATAACATTGAAACCTAAGGAAGAACTACTATCGTCATGTGGAAATGAGTCGAAGTTGACACATTGATAGAGCCCAGGGGTCAAAAACTCTTAATAAAGTGGACCTAGGTATTCCCCTTATCTCATAGTTCTCTTTTTAGATTAATGGGTCTTACTTGCTTTGGCAGGGTCATTTGACTAATTGGGAGTTGCCTTATGACCCATCAATTTTCAACAAAAGGTGTGACATCATTGATCAAAATCAACAAGATCTGTAGAATAAACTCATTGAAACATCTCTCACTACTTAGTCCTTCGATAACACCCATTGATGGACTAACTTAGTGCTCGCTTATTTCCATTTGTAGGTGCATCTCCTTTATCTCCAATTTACGGGTTTTGTGATGATACCCATTGAGTGAGTCAACCTAGGACTGATAACTATATACAATACTATATTGATGCAATACCTGGACATGATGTTGAACTATGCATGACACTGAGAGGGAGGAGGTGAATCAGTGTCTCAATTTGAAAACTTTAAATCCAAAAACTTTAAATAGTGCAGCAAAAAAATAAAACTAAATAGAGCAAGCACACCAAGATAGCAATCACACAACATAAGATATAATGAGGTTCACCAATGTGGCTACATCCTCGAATAAGATTGCTTGGACTCCAATCCAAATCCAGCCATTGTAAAGCACCAACTTTACACATAATTTACCGCCACCAACTGGAAGGAGCACCAACCCCTAAGTCTTGCAGCACCCACTGCAAGGAGCACCAACTTGATCGATTTAAAAAGATAGAATGAAGGATTCATGACCAGTTACCCAAGACCCAAAATGGTCTAGCTCAAAAGCTTTTTATCCCAACAACAATATGAATCATACTCTTTTTTTATGGTCATTCCAACAGCTCTACTCACACTGTAGTTTGAACCCCCTTTTTAATTTATACAAACTCACTTTGCATTCCTGTCAGCTGAAAAATGCCCCAAATCAAATCAAAAAATTGTTACTAAAATCACTAGAAGGGTTGTCGTTATTCTCACCAAGAAAATGCCTCGTATTCTGAATCAAAACGGATATAATTTCTCACACACATCTAGAACTCTCAACACTTTTCATTCATTGAAGATATATCTATTACTCACACATACTTCAGATGTAAATCAGTATATAAAAGAACATAATTATACAGGTGTATATTCATACATTTATTTTAATACTTGTATTAAAATAAGAATGTTTGAGAAAATGCAAAACATTGATATATAAGTGTTAAACTTCTTGCAAAATTTCAGGTTGACCTCATCAAAAAAGGAATTACATTAGTAGCCAGAGAACTCAAGGAGTGACATCAGCAATTAGCCTTGCAGATCCTGGGACATACAAATAAGGCTTCAAGGTGTGACATCATCGAGTCCAAAACACATTAGTAACCGAAGGGAAAAAGCAATAATGTAAGAAAAAGTATCAAGCACTCCGACCAAGGAAGAAAGTATAAGGAAATATGACCATAGAGAGAGTAAAAATCGTGGACCCCACTTGGTAACTTTAATGAAAAAGCATGAAGGAGATTGATGTCAGCAGGAGTAAAAATACAAAGAGAGCCAGAAGGAAAAGGTAGTGACATCACTAATTTTAATCGAAGGTTCTGGCCAAATAGGAAAATCTTGAAGCTACCAGAGTGTGACACGTGGTGATATGTGAAATGGGTAGAGCGAATGAAAAATGACACCCATAAACACTTAACTATGGCGGTTAAGAATCAAAGCATTGAATGATAAGATGACATCAGCGGAGAGGAAAATATAAAGGGAGTCAGAAGGAAAAGGTAGTGACATCACTAATTTCAAGCAGAGGTTCTGGCCAAAGAGGAAAATCATGAAGCTGCTGGAGTATGACATGTGGTGATATGTGAAATGGGCAGAGCGAATAAAAAATGACACCCACAAACACTTAACTATGGTGGTTAAGAATCAAAGCATTAAGTGATAAGATGACATCAACGAAAAGAAAAATACAAAGGAACCCGGAGGCTTGATGTGATGACATCACACATTCTAAGCAAAGGTTCCAGTTGACATTGTGAGAAAAATATGAAATAAAAGAAAATGACATCACTATCATCCTCCAATAAAACATCGCTAAGCATTCAGTTTTCATAATAAATGTTAAGCTTGAGGTGGGAAAATAGAACTAGCACAGAAATGATCATGCCATTTTCAAGGATCCCATATCAAGTTTGTTGTGAAGACTACCGTTACAACTGAATTCATCCATGATTGAAAAGAAAGCGAAAGCATTAAAATCTCTTGAGACATTATGAGGAGTTCTTCGCCATTACACCTTCATCATAGTTTGCTCGTAATTTGAATTTCTCAAAGCCAATATCATCCAAATTTTTAACTGCACCACAATCCATAAGATTGCCCAAAAATGAACCAACATGAAATTTGACACGTGTAACCATGTGAACCTTATGCACATTGATCTCATCGTGTTGACAACGATGACAACATTGCTGCATCGTACTCAATAATCTCCCCCTTTGGAATTTTTGGCAACACATACTCAAAACCTTATTACTCATCTCCCCCTCTGATAACAAATACAAAGGGGTGTCGTGGACTCCCCCTGAGTCCATATACATAATACTTAGTTTCACCTTTGAAATCGTAATTCTGCCCAATGGACAAGGAACTGGCCTTTGAAACTAGAGATTAAGGTTGAGTAAAGCAACCTTATTCATTATACTATTATTGAGATTGTGTGGGATGCTTGTATTACACAAAATCAATCAACAACAAGAGCAAAAAGAAAAAAAGTACAAAATTACTCCCCTTGAGATTGTGTGCCCAAAAGCTAGTCAATGCTTGGGCAATGTCACCACTCCCAATTTTTTTCGTAGGTACTCAAAAACCTCCTTGGGTAATGATTTAGTAAATATATCTGCTACTTGCTTTGATGTGGGAACAAATTCAAGCTTTACCTCTCCTTCTGCAACCTTTTCGTTCAAAAAATGATATCGAATGGTAATGTGTTTTGTTCTTGAATGCATGATTGGATTCTTAGAAATATTAATTACACTTTTGTTATCACACATAACTGAAATGGGCTCAATGATCTGAATACCTAGATCCTTCATCATTTATTTCATCCATATAACCTATGTACAACATGATGTCGCTACTATGTACTCTACTTTTGCGATGGATAATGATACCGATTCTTATTTCTTGTTATGCCAACCAACAAGATTCACCCAAGTAAAATGCACTGCCACTAGTTCTCTTCCTATCATCTACACATCCTGCCCAATCTAAATGTAAGAAAGTAATGAGTGTGAAATCCTTCCCTTTGGGATACTATAGACCATAGTCCATTATACCTTTAAGGTATCGAAAAATCCATTTTACTGCAATCACATGTGTTTCCTTTGGACTTGCTTCAAACTGTGCAACCATGCATATTGCCTGAAGTATGTCAGGTCTGGTAGTTGTCAAATATAATAGGCTCCCAATCATTGACTTGTACATAGTCTGATCCATTGATGGCAACTTATCATCCTTGCTAAGCTTGCAACCTATCGTCATAGGAGTGCTCATAGGCTTGCAATCCTCCATAGTGAACTTTTTCAACATCTCCTTTACATACTTGATTTGCAAAATAAAAATACCATTCTTCAATTGATTAACTTACAAACCAAGAAAATATGAAAGTTCACCTATCATTGATATCTCAAACTCTGTTTGCATTTAGTTAGCAAAGTCTTTGCACATTTCATCTTTGCTACTTCCAAAAATAATATCATCTACATAAATAATAATGATAACTTGATGATTATTTTCAGATTTAATGTAGAGATTACTATCCACCATACCTTTTTTAAAACCTTGTTGATGAAGATACACATCAAGTCTAGAGTACCATGCTCGGGGTGCTTATTTTAGACCATAAAGTGCCTTTTTTTAATTTGCACACAAAATCTGGGTTCTCACTTATCTGAAATCCATCTGGCTACTCAATGTAGACTTCCTCATCAAGATTTCCATTCAAAAATGTTGATTTTACATCCATTTGATAAACCTTGAAGTTCTTGTAGGCTACCAAAGTGAAAAACATATGGATAGCCTCTAATCTAGCCATGGGAGCAAAGGTTTATTCAAAATCAATACCTTCAACCTGAGCATACCCTTTACAAACCAATCTTGGTTTTTTTCTTATTACTTTCCCATCTTCATTAAGCTTATTGCGAAAAACCCACTTGGTGTCAATCACATTTTTATTCTTGGGCCTTGGTACCAACTCCCAAGTTTGATTCTTTTCAATTTGGTTTAGCTCCTCATCCATTGCCTTGATCCAACTTTCATATTGACTTGCCTCTACAACATTCTTTGGTTCTATGCTTGAGAGAAGGGAATATGTTCTTATTGTTCTTCTTCTTGTTTAAACTCTAGTATCTAGATCTCCAATTATTTTGTCAGTTGGATGATCCTTTTGCCATTTACCTATTTTGTGTTTCTGATTTTCCTCTATTTCTGAATCATTGTGTGAGTTACCAAAGCCATTCTTTGGTTGATTTTTTGGTTGTTCCTCTACCTCATCTGCCTCAATGTATTTTGGAAAATTTTCATCATTGTCTTTTGGAGGTACTCTTAGTTCAACAATCTTGACATCTGCACTCAACAATTTTTCTAAGTCTTTTGTTGTAACACTTGTAAGCCTTACTTTTTATTGAGTAACCAAGAAATATACCTTCATCCGCTCTATCATCGAACTTGCCAAGATTTTCTTCTGTCCTCTTGATGTAGCACTTACTCCCAATACTTTGAAGTATCTTGTTGATGCCTTTTTGCCAAACCATAGCTCATATGGTGTCTTATTCTCATGGGGCCTCAACATACACTTGTTTTGAATATAAACCATTGTGTGGACTACTTCTTTCCAAAACTTGTCAGCTATGTTGCTTTTTGTCAACATTGTTCGTGCTATTTCTTGAACTAACCTATTTTTCCTTTCCACCACACCATTTTGTTGAGGTGTCCTTGCTACAAAAAATTATCTCCTAATACCATACTTATGATAGAATTCATTAAAATCATCTGAAATAAACTCACCTCCTCTATCCGATCTCAAACATTTGATCCTCCTTCCAATCTGATTTTCTGCTAGGTTCTTGAAGGTCTCAAATTTTTCGAGTGCTTCTGACTTGTGTTTCAAGAATAGTATCCATTTCATCCTAGAATAATCATCTATGCATAGCATGAAGTACTTATCCCCATTTAAACTTTGTGTCCTCATAGGATTGCATAAATCAGTATGAACAAGCTTTAGTGGTTTGCTAGAATAATATTCCTTTGTCTTGAAAGTGGATCTAGTGAGCTTACCCTTTTGACATTAAGAACAAATACTATTTGGTGGTTTTCTGATACTTGGTATATCTCGAATTTCCCCCTTTGAACTAATTTTAACTAAGTTATCAAAGCTGATATGTCCAAGTCTCTTATGCCAAAGCCAATCTTCATCCTCCTTTTCGAGTATACATGATCCGTTTGAAATCTCTATCAATGTGTATAGATTTTTGCATGTCCTTATGCCAACTGCAACTAACCTGCCATTGTTTGCTCTTCTAATTTCAAATCCATGTTTCTTGAATGTTACATCATGTCCTCTATCACAAATTTGACTAACACTTAGCAGGCTATGTTTCAATCCGATCACAAATAATACTTCCTCTGACCTAATCTTTCCATCATTAATCTTAACTGTGCCTCTACCTATAATCTTTGCTCCATCATTATTACCAAATTTTACTGATCCCCTTTCATGTTGTTCCAGTTTCTCAAATCTTCTTTTATCCCCAGTCATGTGGCTAGAACAACCACTATCTAGTATCCAAGGAGCTAGTTTATTCTCTGCTTTAAGAGCTGTTTGTACTATTAGAGATTCTTTTTCATCTTTTGGTTGCCCCTTCTCTTTCCATATCTTCTTAACACCTATTTTGGATTCATGTATTGTCTCTTCCTATTTGGTTTGTTGTACCTATCTTTATGGAATTTTTCTTTTATATCTCATGCCTTATGATTGAAAAGATCTTTGTTGAAATTGATTTGAAAAGAATGTACTCCTACAATTTCTCACAATGTGACCATAGTTGTGATAATTATATCATTCTACAGCATAATCCATCAATGGTGCAAACATATTTCTACTTGAGAAATTTCTTAGACCTACATTATACTTACATTCAGAGATTCTATGTCCATACACATTGCACTTAAAACAATAACCAAAAAAGGATTGAGTGAACCTGGGTTGTGGACTTTGTCACATTGCAGTAGGTGCCAAAAATCTTCTTTTTCTTTGGTGTGCGACATGTGTAAATCCATCATTATCCATATACCTGTCATTTCTAGCAGTATTATTTTGCCTTATATGAGATGGTTTTTCTTGATTAGCTGGTTTCTTTTCTTCCTTGATTTTTGATTTTTTATTTACATCTTTGGAGGTTTTTCCTTCTTCAAAACCCAAACCAATTTTAATATTTGGTGATCTTTGGTTCTTCAACATTTCATCTAGCTTTAAAGATCCTCCCTTGAGTTTATGATACTTACTAATCTTATAACTCATCTCTTCCAGTTGAAGACTCAATCCTGTAATCTTTGCTTCCAATTTGCTACAGTACTCAACTTTGGTAGTGATTTGTTCTTCAATATCCTTAGTTGTTTTTCGCATTTCTTCTACCTGCACTTTTAAGCTTATAATGATTTCATTTGCATCATCAAGTTTTTGAGAATTTTTTTGGTGTTTTTTCCTTTATGTCTTTAATTCTTCTAGAGTTGCAATTAATTCTCCTTCTAAATTAACTTCTGCTTCAACTTCCTCTTTATCAATTTCTTCTTCTAATTTTTATTTCATTTCTGATTTTTCTTCTTCAAATGCCATGAAGAGAGCTTCACCAACCTCTTCTTCTGAGTCTTCATTTGAACTGGCTTCTGATGAACTAATGTTCTTAGAAATAAAACTTTTTCTTCTTGAAATTACCTTTTCTGAAGTTTGATTTTGTCTTCCAGCCACTTCTCTCTTTATATGAACTTTCATCATCTTTGTTCTTCTCATTGTGTGGATATTTCATTGTAAAGTGCCCTACACCTCCACAATTGAATCATTTAAATGGTAACTTTCCTCTATATTTACCTTTTATTCCTTTCTTTAATTTATGAACAAAGTTCACTTCCAATTCATCAGATGTCTGTTCTTCATCAGATTCTGGCATTGCTTTTATTTTCTTTTTTGCTTTGAAAGAAGCTTCCCTATCAATAGATTTTCTTTTTCCTATTCTCATTTCATAGGTAGTTAGAGAACCATGCATTTCATCCATATTAAAAGTATTTAAATCTTTTGCTTCTTCTATGGTAGAAACTTTTGAATCAAATCTTTGAGGAAGTGAGTGTAATACCTTTTTCACAATGACTGAGTCTTCAATCTTTTCTCTAAGGCCTCTGATCGCATTGATCATTTCATTAACCCTTAGCATGTATGCTTCTATATTTTCATCTTCATTCATCTTTAAACTCTCAAACTGTGCTCGGTGAGTTTGAAGCTTAGCCTCCTTTATCTTCATGTCTCCCTCGTAAATGCTTTTCATTTTATCCCATATTTCTTTTTTCAATTCGTAATTCATCACTTTTACTAGCTCGTTGTCCACCAATCCACACATGATGGCATTCTTGGCCTTCGAGTTATTTTCATATGCATTCTTATCAGCTGCATCTGTAATAGTTATGGAAGGTGCGGTATAACCATTTTTTGTGGCCCCCCAAATCTCATATCCCAAAGCACTAAGGTATGTCTGCATTTTGAGTATCCAAAAAGAATAATTAGTGTCATCAAATAATGGAGCTTTATTTGAAGAAAATCCTTCACCTGAAGTCATTACATCATGTCCAAGATATCCCTAGTTGATTAAGCTGAAATAGGAACCTGGCTCTGATACCAATTGTTGAACTATGCATGAAACTAAGAGGCGGGGTGAATCAATGTTTCAATTTCAAAACTTTAAATCCAGAAACTTTAAATAGTGCAGAAAAAAATAAAACTAAATAAAGCAAGCACACCAAGATAGCAATCACACAACACAAGATATAACGAGGTTCACTAATGTGGCTACATCCCTGAATAAGACTACTTGGACTCCAATCCAAATCTAGCCATTGTAAAGCACCAACTTTACACACAATTTACCACCACCAACTGGAAGGAGCACCAACCCCTAAGTTTTGCAACACCAACTGCAAGGAGCACCAACTTGACCAATTTAAAAAGATAGAATGAAGGATTCATGACCAGTTACCCAAGACCCAGAATGGTCTAGCTCAAAAGCTTTTTCTTCCAACAATAATCTGAATCATACTCTTTTATCTTTTATGCTCATTCCAATAGCTCTATTCACACTATAGTTTGAACTCCGTTTTTAATTTATACAAACTCACTTTGCATTCCTATCAGCTGAAAAATGGCCCAAATCGAATCAAGAAAATGTTACTAAAATCACTAGAAGGGTTGTCGTTATTCTCATCAAGAAAATACCTCATATTCTGAATCAAAACGGATATAATTTCTCACACACATCTAGAACTCTCAACATTTTTCATTCATTGAAGACATATCTGTTACTCACACATACTTCAAATGTAAATCAGTATATAAAAGAACATAATTATATAGGTGTATATTCATACATTTATTTTAATACTTGTATTAAAATAAGCATGTTTGAGAAAATGTAGAACATTGATATACAAGTGTTAAACTTCTTGCAAAATTACAGGTTGACCTCATCAAAAAAGGAATTACATTAGTAGCCAGAGAACTCAAGGAGTGACATCAGCAATTAGCCTTGCAGATCCTGGGACATACAAATAAGGCTTCAAGGTGTGACATCATCGAGTCCAAAACACATTAGTA
>Ga0181473_100074_pt1 | contig 12849 bp, 7 predicted proteins | sample In2P11_FD_119089 | JGI IMG/M metagenome (GOLD analysis project Ga0181473, IMG submission 119089) | Clean room microbial communities from NASA Spacecraft Assembly Facility at Jet Propulsion Laboratory, Pasadena, California, USA -... ... | reverse complement strand
CCCCCCCCCAAAGAGAACATTCAAATAATGTGTAACAAGCCAACCACTGTTATAGGGCACCACCCAATGGGCCTGCTTTGCATGCAAATAAGCACTTCGGGAGATATACAAAGGCACGCTCTAGGTTACAGTGTAGTGGTCACACACTGATAAACCCACTGCAATCCTATCAATCCATAAAATTTCAATGATGAGCCATCAATGATTATCTCGTTGGGATTTTATATGCTACCTAAGATTTTTCTCAACAAACACAGAGGCAAAGCTCATTATCTCTTGGTGGCCTTGACAGTTCTTTTTGTTGAGAAACCAAGTGTAATATGGATGATGCTTGATTTATCTTAATTTGATAATTACTTGTGAATGGTTGTTGGCTTCTTATTTATATCCTCTTCATCAAGCAATTATCAAAACATAAAAGATGACAAAGAGAAAGAACACAAGAAATTAGGCTCTAAGCCAGGGAAAAACCCCATAAGGGGGAAAACCCAAAAATCCTTCTCTTATAGAATCAGATAAAAATGAGATATCCAAGACCCAATACCAAGACCAAGAATGTCACAAACAACCCAAGTCAACCTTCCTCCAAGTCACCTCCAACAAATCAAAGTCAACATTGGCCAAATTCTTTGAAATCTCGTCAAAATCACAGAGGTTTTAATATGCAGTGGAGGCCGAATTTTGGCCCTATAATAGGCTAAGGAAATCACATAAATCTCAAACGTGTGAAAAAAATTAGGACATAAAACTTATATTTTCTATCTCCTTTGACTTCACTCTATCTCCTTTGAGTTGATTATCTTATATTCTTTTCTTGGCACTAAAATCAGTGTGATGTGTTGGTGAGTGAATGTGTCTCCAAGAGGTTGAGTTTAACTCATATATATGCATGTCCAAGAGGGTCGAATAGCTACCTCTTAGGTTGACTTATCTGAGGGCCAACTTGGACTTGTGTTGACTATTTGACTCAAAACAAAATTCATTTTCCTTTTTCTTAGGAAAGCCCAAATGGGACTTGATTCAAATATATATATTTTTCCTCAAATTAATTTATCTTTTACTCTCTTTGACTCTATAAGCATGGAAATATGCTTTGAACAAAATAAACAAATAATATTAAATATAATAATAAATATATCAATGATAAAATTTACATTTTATTACATTATGGAGACTCAAAATAGTTACATTTTTCAACACTCCCTCTTAACTAGGGAAGCATTCATAAACACAACATGATACTCTCAAGTTAAAATATTCATATAAGAAAGGATTCAAAATGGTAAGCATCCATGATGATCTACATCATCATAGCCAACATTGTCAAAATAGCAAGGCCTTGACTAACAATCTCTATCTCTCCATTAGATCAAAGCACAATGTTGGGAGGCATAAATTTGGACACCACTGCTTCTCTAAGCACATACCCCACTCGGGTGTTCACCAAGTATGTCCTCATAGGACCATTTCCTAGCCCACCCGTCACAATACTTAACACCAAGAAATGATAGTCCTCAAGACTATTCTTATCTTGGATTAATGTACTTGACTTATGGAAATTAGTCTTGATCAAAGTACGAAACCTCAAAGAATATCAATCCCATATGCTTATCCAATCCATTGTTCTCCCTACTAGTGTCTTTACTAGGCTTACAAGAGTTATTCTTGTCCATATTACATGCCACATGGAGAATAGCGTGTCCACCCTCACTCCCTCTCAACTAGGGAGGAGATCCTCACTCCCTCTCAAACATGGAGGAAATAACCACAGGCTTAAAAAATACTCATTCTTGAAAAGGAACTTCATTAATGTATTAGGTAATTTTTCTTCTGTGGAGATCTATTGTAGCTTATTGGCTCTGATCTGCATCATACTCTTTAATCATAAAGCACTTCATCCTTCTTGGTTATATGATAATATTCATGTAGGTTTGAATCCAACATGTCATCAAATAATTCATCAAACACCATATGTAGCCAAACTTCTTCACACATTCATTCTTTGTATTACAACATAATCTTGCTTTATGCCCTTTCAAGAAATCATATCAACTCCAATCATCATTACTATCTTTATCAACATCAGTATTGTTAGCCTAATCAATGTGTTCCTGAATCAAACTAATGAGAGCTTCCTTTTTTCAACTGAGGTATGTGAACTTCTTCCTTTTTATACTACTATCTAATCGACTTCTTTGATGTATACTTCAAACTTCTTTCTTCTTATCTTCATGCTTTGCTACGTTCTTCCAATTCTTTCATTTGTTATTCAAGCTTAGATAGATCTTGTCTTGACTTACAACCTTCATTAGAATATTCTGAAATAACAAAAGGAAATGTGCATAGACAAAATAACAACAATAATAACTAAAGAAAGGAGGTGTAAAATACTAATCTCTTTGAGGAGAGTCAACTCCCTCTTAATCTTGGACATTTTTATGAATCTTGTGCTCACATCATCATGATGTCATTCCTATGATTCTCAAGAGCTAGATTTTTCTTTTTATGGCATAAACAATTAGTTAGAGTTTTTGTTCCTAAGGTTTTCTAACTCAATCATTTGCTAGGGTTTACAAACTATAGATTCTCCAAAATCTTCAATATCCATCGTTTACTAATTTTTAATTCTACATGCATATTAATGAGTTATTTGCAAAACCTCAAAGATCTCATTATCAAGATTTTTATGAGATGGAGGTCATTTCACTTATTAATCACAAAAACATAGCCTTCATATGTAAGGAAATAATCTAAATGCTACCAAATTAAGTCATGAATTCTAATGAATATGTGCAGACCCTTTTATAGTATGTCACTATGTTTCAAAATATCATTAGCTTACTCTTTGTGTCAATTTCTAGACATGACTTCATTATGACCTAGAAGACTTGGTGACGTGTGCAATATGAATGTCATGGATAATTTGATGCAAGTGAACAAAATTGATATGTATCTCTTCAAATTTTACCTTATTAAACCTTGCAAAGATCTGATCCTTTGACTTTTCTTTAGTTGTCATGTACCAACTTACTCCAACAAAGGTGCCTTAATCCTACAACCATTGTACTAGGATACGAAGCACAAAAATTTATTCGAGCTACTTGCTTTATCTTGGTCACATACTTGCACCACCGAGATGAGATTCATGTGCCTTTAGATGTCTAATCATAGTTATTTCACAAAGTTTTAAAAATCATAGATATGGACCTTCTAGTTTCAGTCCCTTCCACTTTTTACTACTGAGTAGATGCCATATATTTGTTCTTCAAGGTCAACTACAAAGATCACCCATATAACAAAGTCAAACTTTTGTTTTTTGTCCTCCAGGTCATCACACATAGAAGACAATCCCACATAAACACACAAAACATATAGTGCCATAGAAATGTTTAGATGTTATTTCAATATAGTGTTAGGATTTGGATCTCACCACAAAAACTTTTGGATTTGTCACAGGTTCAAATCTTTGTCTTCATCCTTGTAAACACTACAATGTTCTTGAGAATTCTTAGTATAGCCTATACATATAAGAATTCTTCTTTTGAAATTAGATGTTGCATCATACTTGTTATTTATTCCATAGAAACACAGTGCCTTCGGACTTTGATGCTTGCCACATAGAGAATGAGATGCACTTCTTCAAATTCATCTTTTTTTCCAAAACTTATCTACTTAGACTTAAAAAAATTTGGATGCCTTGGATAGCTTAGATCTTGGTGTCATCATGAATGCCTTGATTTTCACAGGTATAATTCTATAGTAAGCTTGATTATCTGGGTATCCAGTCACCACGGGTTCACAAAAATTCAAACCTCTACTCACATTTGGTTATCTAATTAGTTCCTTTGGCCTACTCCTTCACTTGATATATATGCCCAAAACTTTCTTTTGCATGTCAACCATAATTCATTCACAATATGTTTAGTCAAATTGTTTATGCATGTCTGTCACATTATAGAGATACATGGCACTTCATAGAGACATTGGTGCTAGCTTCATTATAGAGAAAGATACCATAGAAGATGTCCACAGGGACTCGCAATATGGAGAGATACGTCACCATAGAAACTTCTGTCATAGAGAAATATGTCTTGTCATATAAAACTTGTGTCACAAAGAATTTATATTTCCACAGAGACTCCCATTACATGTCCACAGGAGCCCGGGTTATCATAACAAAACATGCATCATATATCCAAAGTTATTTGCATAATCTTTATTTATAACAAAAACTTCTCATTATATGCATAACTCACCTCATATATATAGGAGCAAAACTTGTATCATGCATAAGAACAAAATTTGCACATAATAAGATCTAAGTCTTCATGTATTGTAGATAATGTATGCCTCAGAATCTTTGTTGATATACCTTAGATACTTCCTCACATGTCTCAGAAACTCTATGCCACAACTTGATCTTATGTTCTTAGGTTTTCTTGCACACTGGACTTAGTCCTCATTAGGCTTCTTTAATGGTGCTCCTACCTTCACCATAGCTTTGATACCATCGTAAGAAATCAAGTGTAGTAAAGTTGATGCTTGATTTCTCTTAACCTAATAATTCCTTTTGAATGTTTGTTGGGTTCTTATTAAATTTTATATTTTCTTCATCAAGCAATTACCAAAACATAAAAGATCACAAAGAGACAAAGAACACAAGAAATTAGGCTCCAAGCCAGGAAAACACCCCACAAGGGGGAAAACCCAAAAATCCTTCTCTTATAGAATCATATCAAATGAGATATCCAAGAACCAAGAACAAGGCCAAAACCATCACAAATAACAAAAGCTAATCGTCATCCAAGTCACCTCCAACAAGTCAAAGTCACCAAAGTCAACAATTGTCAAATTCTTTTAAATTTTGTTAAAATCACAAAAATTTTGGCCTTGTAGTGGAAGCCAAATTTCGGTCCTATAGTAGCCTCGGGAAATTGTATAAATATCACGTGTGAATATAATCAAGGCATAAAACTTATCTTTTCTCTCTCCTTTGACTTCACTATCTCTCCTTTGACTTCAATTGTATTATCTTCTTATCTTGACACATAAATCAATGTGATGTGGTAGTGAGAGAATGTATCTCTAAGAGGCTGAGTTGACTCATATATATACATTTCAAGGAGTTCGAATAGCTACTTCTTAGGCCCACTTACTCTTGTGTTGACTATTTGACTCAAAATAAAAATTCCTTTTCTTTTTTCTTATAAAATCCCAAATGGGACTTGATTTAAATATATACCTTTTGACTCAAAATAATTTATTTTTTGCTATATAAGCATGAAGAGCATGCTTTGACCAAAATAAAATAATAATAATGAATACAATAATAGACATACCAATGATAAAAATTACATGTTATTGCATTATGAAGACTGACACTAGTTACATTTTTCAATAATTTTCCTTATCTCTTTCACTAAGTCTCCCCTTGCACTTAACGAGTTGTAGGTAGTAATGCAGGAAAATCCACTTAATTTTGTCTTCAACTTCTATACTTTTGGGATGCCAATGCACTACTGACATCAAGGTGCCCATACACCTTTAACCACTTCTTGATTTGGTTCTCTAATCCTGCAATAAGACAAACACACAAAATATCTATGCATGTATTGAATTTGTTTAGTTTTTGTAGCATCGGATTTGTTCTAGCCACGAAATTTGGTGGAGAGGCTCTACATGAGATATCCAAAACCCATAAATTGTTTTTGGAAATTCCACCTAGAGATGGCTTAATTAGATTATTAATCCAAGTGGATCTCAAGACACCAGGGGCATGAAAAAGGCTCAAAACTCAAAATGGAAAAAAGACAATTAACTTGACATCAGATTGAAGTGCTCGTCACCCTGATTCCAATGGTGAGAATGACGCTCCAATCTGAGTCCGAATGAAGAAGATAGAAGAAATCAAAGTTGAGGGTTGACTTACCCATGTGGCAGGCTTAAAGGAGACGCAATTTTGACTAAAACTAGCTAGCGGATTCCGGCCAACTTGGGCCAGATTTCGAGCGAATTTGTGGGCTGGTTAATTTGTCTCCTTCGGCCCAGATTCGAATTTTGATGAAATTTCGGGTGGTTATTAAAAATAAAAAAATAGGCCGATGGGCCACGAACCCCACCGCCTTCCCAACTGCCCCAACAGGAAAAATGTATTAAAATTTCGGGTGGACGGCCATGACCCTGCCACCCCACACCACATAAATGAAATGAATTTAATTTTGGGGTGGACAGCCATAACCCCGCAACCCCACACGGTACCAAACAACCAAAACAATAAACGGTGGGGCGCGGGCTGCCAACCCTGTCGCCTACCATCGCCACCTCATATCTCAAACATAATCGCTGACGAAATGGATGGGCACGGCCACCCAAACGTAGACCCACCACCCGTATAACAAATAAGCATATTTAAATATGCCACTGATTCATTTAAATGTGTGTTAAAAAGGGAGGGGCCTGAGCATAATTTCCAGGGGGTCAGTTTTGGTCCAGTATCAGAATTGGGCAAGTTTTATATTGATTTTGCACCTCTCGGCAATAGGAATTAAATGGTGATGCTAGTTTCTACAACAGAGCTCTCTACTTTTTGGCCATTTTCCATAATGGAGGTATAAGAGTTCTTTTTTGTAACTGATAATTGTATTCTTCTTTCTCATGTCATTTAATGAATGAAGGCCTCCCCATTGATTGAGCAAGGCCCAGAGACGTAGTCCAAGTTGGACGAACTCCACTATCAAGCTTCTTGTTTTCTTTCATGCATTATGTGTTTCTTCCTCTTCTCTCATGTGCACATTAAAATTCTATAGTTAATTTGCAATTTACACATGTAATTCTTTAATACATCTATAAGCAAAAGATCTTGGATCAATTATTAGCTGATTTTTAAATATTTCTTAAGTTTAAACTTAGGGAATATGGCTAATTAATCAGAATTAATTAAGTCAAGGTGAAAATTCTCTAGAAAATCACACAGATCAATCTAAAAATAATTTGAGCCATCAATGAAGATTTAATCGTACTTGTTGGAGTCTCAATAGGAAGATATAAGAAGGGATCGATGTGTTGATGGAGAAGGCACTAGAGGCACTTGGAGAATTCCATTTTTCCAAAGTTTGAGGTTCAATGAGGCAACAAAGATAGTGAGGGGAAGGGAAAATGAACTGGAGGAAGTTTTCTAGATCCGGAGAGGCAACAGCAAGAGGTTCGAGTTATTTCGAGCGAGGCAATGCAGAGGAATGCGCAGTTACTTCAGAGAAGCAGTTCAATCTGCTGGAGAGAAATTCCTTCTTCGTTCCAGAGGCTAGACAAAGGGTCCAAAGTGTCAGAGAGGCAATTTCATCATCTGAGGCATGTAGAATGACTTCATAAGAGGCATGTTGGAGGCTTGACGTCATAAGGTTTGAACGGAGCAATGTAGAGGCTGACACACAAGGTATAAGAGGCTAAGTTTTCTGAAGGAAGTTCTGCCAAGATTTCTTATGGAAGAAGGATAAATCCCTCAAATAATTTTGCCCATATTTACTTGTTGTTTGGATAGCCAGTTGGGCATCCATAGTTTGTACTAATAATTTCACTGTTGCATAAAAATAAAAACCCTCACTATTACATTGGTTTTCCCGAGTTGGGGTTTTTTTTGGACATTTGTCCAAAAATAACCATGTCATTTATATTGTGTGTGTGTGTGCTAGTATTTTCTTAGTTTCCAGCACTATTATTTCTGCAACATTTTATTTGTGAAGTTTTCAATGTGATTTATTTGATATTTGTCGTAGCAGATAGATTGTTAAAATAATTAACAATTAGAAAAATAAATTTCAGTTGCTACAATAGGATTTTAATTTTTGAATTTCCACATGGTATCAAAGCATAAGTGATTAGTCGGAAACTTAGAAGTGAAGGAAATCATTTTGCTACTCAGAGTGAGCAATAGGTTGAAATTCTCAAAGGAAACACAGTATCCAGATAGGTAGGTCGAATTGTTGGGGAAAAAAATCAATTTTCAATTGCAGGAGTGCAGAAAAGTCGAATTACCCAAGATTGTAATTCCAATAGTCAGAGGGAGCAACTGCAAATCAGATTTTAACTAAGAAGATTCCTGGTTGGACACAGAGGGTTTTGTTGCAGATTATAGTAGTAGAATCTCTGTCGGGTGGAAGAGAAAAGCACACATAACAGAGGGAAAATTTTCCTCATGGAAGTTCAAGTCTCAGAAGTTCAAATTTCCAGTTGCAGTTTGGCAGTAGCAGCTAGTAGAGCCACACATTCTAGGAGGGAGTGCGAATAACAGAGCAGCAACCAAGTAGAGGGAAAGAGGGAGTTTTCAAAAATTCAGATATGGCCACTACAGTGCTTAGAGATCAGGATAGGTTGGACGGAGCTTCCAATATGTCATCTGGAAGGATAAGATGTCCTTCCTTCTAGATGAATATGGCTTGAAAGCCTGCATTGCTAATGTAGTGGCAGTTCCTAAGGATGTAGACCAACTCAAGGAATATAGGAAAGAGATGGCGTAGGCGAAGTGGTAGATCCTAGATGGAGTCCAGGAACATATAGTCTCACATATAGCAACCAAGGAAATGACCAAAGATATGTCAGATGCTCTCTCCATGCTATACCAGGGTACTTCCAAGAAACAGAATATGAGATGCATGAAGATGCAGAAGGGGGAAGGCATAAACCCCTTCCTCACCAGGCTTCAGGAAGTTCGAGACCAACTTTCAGCTGTTGGGGCAACGCGTCAACCTTCATAGCTAGTACGATTGGCACTCAACAATGTCTCAGAGGATTGGTAGGTCTTTGTACAAAGTATATTGGACAAAGACACACTACCAGGATGGGATAGAATGTGGGTCGATTTGTAGCAAGAGAAGTTGAGATGAGCTCTATTGAAGAGCTCCATCAGTGGAAGTAGTAGCAACAGACATAAGATGGTGAAGGAGGAGGAGAATGTGGCCCTAACATCGAAGGGTCCCAGTTAGGGACAAGGGGTGCAAAGAAAGAAGAAGAAAGACTTGCGAAAGGTCAAGTGCTTTAGATGTGGTGGGTTTGGTCACTACAACACGCAGTGTCCTCTCAGGAAGAAGGACAAGTAGGAGAAGAAAAACTACAAAGCATCGTCAACTGAGATTGACAATTTGTCCTCCAGGTTGGAGGAATACTTCGCAATCATACCTCTGGTAGTGAGGTGGGGTGATTTAGATTTTTAGCCCTAGAGAGATACATATTTGGGTAGGGTCCACAATGGAGTCCATATCAGGGATCATTACCTGGCTACGGGGTCCCATAGTGTTAAGTAGTAGGATGGATCAATGTTCGTGGATGCAATCAGTACCAGAGTGACAATTGCAAAGACTAATAGCAGTCAGATGTAGGGAAGCGCGGCGCAGAGTTGGCAGCAGTGAAGAGTGGCATAGTGCAGAGTCAACAACAGTGCAAATTCCTTGTTGGACAGTGTAGTAGCTAGTATCAATCAGGACTGGGGAGGCAGATGCATCATACTGAACACAGTTGGTTCACTATTTTGGATGCTTCTCAATTACAGTAGTTTCAGTCGTAGCAACAATAGATGAGAGGGAGTTGGAGTGCAAATGTAATGTCGATAGTAGTTCAACATCAACACAGATGCAACATCAGAGTTTCACAATAGTTGGTGGGCAACAACATCCAAACATTAGCAACGTAACAGAGGTGATACAGAGATAGGGTGTTGTAGCATGATGTGTAACACTAGAACATATTCCTTGCTAAGAGGAGTGTTATTTTTTTGTAGCAACGGATGTGTTCTAGCCACGAAATTTGGTGGAGAGACTAGAATACATGAGATCTCCAAAACCCATAGATCATCTCTAGAAATTCCACCTAGAGATGGCTTAATTAGATTATTAGTCGATTTTTAAATATTTCCTAAGTATAAACTTAGGGAATATGACTAATTAATTAGAATTAATTAAGTTAGGGTGAGAATTATATGGAAACTCACATGAATCGATCTAGAAATAATTTGAGCCATCGATTAAGATTTAATCTTAACAGTTGGAGTCCTAACACAAATATATATGAAGGGATCGATGTGGTGATGTAGGAGACACTAGAGTCACTTGGAGAATTCGATTTTTTCAGAGTAGCAATAGTCAATTGTCGGAGAGTTTTGGCTTCAGTGAGGCACTAGAGATAGTGAGGGTAAGGGACAATGATCTTGAGGAAGTTTTCCAAATCCGAAGAGGTAGCAATACGAGGGACTAGTTATTCCCAGTGAGGCAGTGCAGAGGATTGCATAGTTGCTTCAGAGAAGCAGTTTGATTTGCTGGAGAGAAATTTCTTCTCAGTTCCAGAGGTTAGGAAAAGGGTCCAGAGTGTGGAAGAGATGATTTCCGCAGGTGAGACAAGAAAAACGACTTCATCAGAGGTAGGTTAGAGGCTTGATGCAAAAGGTTCAGAAGGTCGAGTGTTTTGAAGGAAGTTGTGTCGAGAATGCTTGTGGAAGAAGGGTAATTCCCTCAGATAATTTTGCCCAAATTTACTTGTTGTTTGGATAGTTAGTTGGGCATCCATAGATTTTACTGAGAATTTCACTATTGCATAATAATAAAATCCCTCACTCATGCACCAGTTTTCGCAAGTTGGGTTTTTTCAGGGACATTTGTCCAGAAATAACATTGTCATTTTATTGTGTGTGTGTGTGCTAGTATTTTCTCAGTTTCCTGCTCTATTATTTCTCAAATATTTTTTTGTGAAGGTTGCAATGTGATTTATTTGTCATAGAAGATAACTTGTTAAAATAATTAACAATTAGAAAAATAAATCCCAATTGCTACAATATGATTTTAGTTTTGGAATTTTCACAAATTATTCCCTTGTTCAATTGCCTCAAATCCCATAAAAAATAATTTCTTCCTTTATGTGATAGATTTCCAGTATCTACCATTCATTCTGAATTTATACATTCAAATTAGATTTACACCATCACGCGAATACATTCTCACAATTAAAACTTCTGATGAAAAGAGATCTTGAGTATTTGCCAAAATCCCCTTTCTTGTAAAAATCTCGATCCTTGACCTGTGGGTTATGGCCCACTAAATCTCGTCGGAAGTGTTCTAAAAAAACTTTTAATTTTATTTATGCGGATCTTCATTAACATTTGAGCCATCCCTTTAATCTCTTAAAAACAGCGTTGGGCGCCTTTTAAATAACCACTGCACAATTACAAAATATGTGTTAAGACCCCGTGACCAAACATTATATAAATACATGGGAGTATTATATAAATTGTGTTGTCATCCACATATACAGATCTCAAAACATATTACACCCGCCTCTGTAGATATCGGCAGGTCCGCCGATTCAACCAACTCTGATTTGATACATTCTCCGCTGCTCCGATCCGATCAGTCGGAAGTCGGAGATTGCAAAGATCATAACCGTCAGCAATATTACCAATTCTGATGTGATTACCCCAGAAATCACCAATCAGCGTTTGTAATGCCGATTCTGCATTTCGTCTCTCCGAAATTCCGATTGCGATCCAACCGGAATCGCTAATTGCCGAGTTATGTGTCGCTTGATTATCGCCGATTCAACTCTCTGACCCGATTCACATCGAAACTGACTTATAGTTAATTGCATCCATTTCTATTGTAATATGGATTGTCTCTTGGTTCCGATGCGACATTCTACTGTGGCAAGTCAACATTACCTAAACCGCATTACACACACATAGTTATAATCGATCAACATATATAACAGTTACACCATAATTCAGATCGCCATCGATCCTGTAAGTGATCGAATTCGATCAACAAACTCACACATAGAAATTAACTCATAGATTTAAACTACAAAATCCATAGCTCGACACACAGGAAATCAACAGAATATATTATTTTGATTATATACAAAAATCGCTTACATCTAAGGCATTGCAGCCTTAGAACAAGCTCGCTCTTAGTTACATCTTGCTCACCCACAACGCCTATCTTTTACATATATATGGTTTGAAATACCATGGATCACAACAGATCTGAAATCTCCTCCTACACGTAATTAACTATTCCAATGAATCCCCAAGATCTCGTAAGGATCTCGATTCATGCTCATCTTGATGCAACGATCACATCTTTTCTGATTTAAATCTGTTTTAAAGTGAATTTTTCCTATTTTCTCCTTCAATTCAGCTCCTCTGATCCACATACTCTTCGCTCTGCTTTGAATTCTTCTTTGATTTAGGGAGGGGTTAGATGCTCCTGCATCAGACTCCCGAGGTACAAAAAATTTTATGACCTCCTGGTCATATACTTCTCCTTATCCTTAGCAATTCTACCCACTGTATTTCTTTAGTGGAACTGCCTTCATGATCTTTTGTGAGCTGCAACCACGCTCTGCAGTAACAGTCTTCCTCTGTTACACGATACCTCACCAAGCCCTCCTCACTCGGTCTTTTGGCACCCTTCTGGTTCTCTTCTCTGGAACCAATTGAGCACACCTTGCTCTAGGTTGCTGCAAATCTTCTCACCTTCCGATGAGATTTAGTGGGCCATAACTCACAGGTCAAGGATCGAGATTTTTACAAGAAAGGGGATTTTGGCAAATACCCAAGATCTCTTTTCATCAAGTGGTATCAGAGTAGGGAAAGGATTTCCTGCGAGAAGGAAGAGGAATGCATGCAGAAGGGGAAAGAGGTACAATTATGTTTAAGCTGGAGAGTTTATGGTCTTACTGTCGTGCAAATGGTGGCAGCGGAAGGTGAGAAGATTTGCAGCAACCTAGAGCAAGGTGTGCTCAATTGGTTCCAGAGAAGAGAACCAGAAGGATGCCAAAAGACCGAGTGAGGAGGGCTTGGTGAGGTATCGT
>Ga0181473_100179_pt1 | contig 12893 bp, 8 predicted proteins | sample In2P11_FD_119089 | JGI IMG/M metagenome (GOLD analysis project Ga0181473, IMG submission 119089) | Clean room microbial communities from NASA Spacecraft Assembly Facility at Jet Propulsion Laboratory, Pasadena, California, USA -... ... | reverse complement strand
GAAGCAATCAATTCCTTGACTATATTACAATGAATAAAATTATGGGTACTACCCAAATCAATCAACGCTATTAACTTTTTCTTCTTGATATGTTGTTATATCTTGAGAGTTTGAGGAGTGGTAATTCTTGCCAATGCATTACAAGATATGGTCAGATTCATTTCTTCTTTCTCTTTATGAGTCATAGTATAACTTTTGGGTTTCTCACTAGGTTTTTCCATTTTCTTTCTTCGGGGCATCAATTAATGATTCTATGCTTCACTGTGCCCTTTGAATCACTTCAAAATATTTTTTCAAACAAAATTTATGCAAATTTAAAAAAAAAAAACAATTTTTTTTCTCTTTGTAGGCGCTCGATTTTGAATCTATTTTATCTCAGTAATTTTGGATCTTAAAGGTATGAAATTTCATATTGTGGTATACCTTTGAGTCCTCTTTCCAACCCACAAGTATGATCGAGATTGGATTCTCCAAGAAATAGTTGTGCCCAATCTCCAACAATGACTTTATTATAGATTATTTCTGTAGAGAGTACTTGTATGAAGTGCCACATGTCACTGTTTTTACCTTCGGACCTGAAAACGATACCCAAAAAACTAAAGTCCATCCTCCCTTTGTATCAATTTACGAAATTTGAATCTGATGCTCAAAGAGAAAGTTATGACAATTTTCCCAAGGTCACTTATTTGATATGGAATTTGGGAGCCTACAAAAACCATAACTTCCTTGGATCATATCTCTCAAAATATAGCAAGACAAGATCTTAAATTCAGCATGAAATTCTTCAAGATGCCATATCAATCAGTTCTTTTTTTAGCATCTAGATCTTCGTAGAAAACAATTTATAGCGGAAATTCCACAAGGGCTTGTTTGAAGCAACGAAGCCCTAAAATCCAAAGCTCTGATACCAAATGTGATCCCTATTAAGGCATGATCACATCCAAATGGAAACCAAAAGAAAACATTACCCTACAGTTGGGGCCTAAAGGCTTTCTCTGTAGGCATGATCCTTGGCCATCTCTTTCGTGACTGCCCATCAAATCTGAAAACCCTGACCCCTACCTCCTCAGATAAGCCTGACTTGAATGGATTCCCCAAGGTTAGCACCCACAAAAATAACCACAAGAGAACCATTCCAAACCCTAAAAAACCTTCCGCCAATACTTCCATGCCATCCACCAACAATAGCTTTGAGACCTTAGCCTAGCCAGATCTGAATGACTTTTAGAATCCATCACACTCTGAGGAGACACCCAAGATGACACCATAATTCATTCCCACTAGCTCAAAGAAGGCCTAGAAGCTTAAGCAATCCATAGATCTCACCACCTCCTCACCTAGTATGACTTCGAAATGGAAATCTCAGGGCATGGAAGTCAACAATGTGCAGCAAGAAACCATGGTTGTAATAGAAATAGCAGAGGAAAGGAGCGAAGCCCAACACATGGAAGAGGAGCCTGAAAGCATAAATATTAGATATCTGGACCTACTTGGATTAGAACAAGCTTGCAAGAAAAAAGAATATGACAAGATCCTAGAAAGACAGCTGGAAATCTTGGAAGTCATCCTTTTTAGAGAACCACAGCAAAGATCCCTGTGCATTCATCTTGGAAGTAAATGGGATGGAAAAAACATTCCTAAGGATAATAAAAAAAGGAGGAAGGAAAATGAATCTTCAAAGAACCCTCCGCATTTGGGAAATGCTGGTGGAATCGGGAAGATGTTCCAAGCTTACAAAGTATTACAATCCCCTACCCAATAATGAATCATGAAGCTCACTTCATGGAATATTAGATGGCTAAATGGCTGGGGGGAATATAGATTGATAAAAAACATCATTCAGTAGGAGAAACTCCAAGTCTTCTTCATGCAAGAAACCAAATGCAACTCTACAACACTAGGTCAAACCCTTGCAAAAGCATGGCCAAATAGTCAATTAGTAGCAGTGGATGCCTCAAGAGCTTCAGGAGGTCTAGCAATAGTCTAGGATAGACAAGATATCACTCTTACTAACATTCATGTGAGTAAGCACTTCATTCAAGCCACCTTTCATATAACAGGGACAAATGTGCATGGTCACCTAACTAATGTCTACTTCCCCCAGGAGGGAATGCATAAGATAGACATACTGAATACTTTATCTTTGATCAACTCCAACAAACCACATCCACTCTAGATTACAGGAGGAGACTTCAATATGATTACATAGCTAGAAGAAAAAAGAGGAGGCAAGACCAAACTGGATAATGAAAGAATTCATTTAAAAATTTTCACCCAAAACAACTGGCTCATAGATATGCCATTCAACATTGGAATCTACACTTGGAATAACAAATGAGCAGGTACACATCAAATTTACTCTCGATTAGATATATTTTTGTTTTCTAACAATGCAATCCATCTTGGAGGAGACTTCTCGGCCTCGATCTTACCTCTCACAGGCTCAGATCATTGGCCAATATCACTCTAATGGAAAATATCGGGAGGCACTACATGTGGCCTTTCCACTTTGAAGCATTCTGGTTGATGCATCCAAACTTCAACAACATGATAAATGTAGTTTGGAAAAGTTCAAACCCTTGGATGGCTCAAAAATTTATCAATTCCAACAAAAACTCAAAAATCTAAAAAAAAACATCAAGCAATGGAATCAACTTACCTTTGGCAATATCTTCCAAGCACAAAATGCTCTATACTAAGAAATGAAAAGACTATAGCAGATGATCATCACAGAGGGAAGATCCAAAGCACTCTCAGAGTAGGAAAAACACTTTCAGACACAAATATAAGAAAGAGAAAAGCAAGAAGAAATAATTTGGAAATAAAAATCAAGAGTTAGATGGCTTAACGAGGGCGAAAGAAACACAACATTTTTTCATCACACCACTATCTAGAGAAGAATGAATAACAACATCACTCACATCTAGAATCGACAAGGAGAATGATTGGAAAAACATGAGGATTTAAAACAAGAACTTCTTACTTATTTCAACCAGGTACACCAAGAACCTCAAGTGGATAGATAGCCAGCTATAGAGAGGATCACCAAGAATATCCCAAAAATCATAACAGAGGAACACAATCAACTCCTCCCCAGGCCAATATCCTTACAAGAAGTGGAGAATGCAATGCGACAACTTAAAGAAGGAATGGCCCTGGCCTTGATGGTTTCACATCCAATTTATTCCAAAACTTTTGGGATCTACTGAAAGAAGAGGTATGGCAGGTTGTTGAGGAATCCAAGGCTATTAGAGGGATACTTCCCTCTTTGAATGCGATCTTCATTGCCCTCATCCCCAAGGAAGTGAAATCTCAGAATCCTGATAAATTTAGGCCTATTGCACTTTGTAATTTCATTTACAAAATCATTTCCAAATTTATTGCCTCACAACTAAAGCCACTGCTCCCATTACTCATATCGCCAGAGCAATCAGGCTATGTGGAAGGTCGGAAAATCACAGATGGCATCATTCAAACCCATGAGATTATTCACTCCTTGAAGCAATTCAAAAAAGCAAGTATGCTTCTAAAAATTGACCTCTCTAAAGATTTTGATAGTTTAAGCTGGAATTACATTCAAAAGATGTTGATTGCCTTTGGATTCTCCCCCGCCTGGGTTATATGGGTCATGAGTCTCATAACTTCTACCTTCTTCTCCATTCTGGTCAATGGCATCCCTTCCACCCCCTTCCATCCATCTAGAGGAATCTGACAAGGCAATCCACTATCCCCTTTTCTATTCATCTTAATGGTGGAAGGGCTTGGAAGAAATATCAAAGAAGCTCTTCACTCCTAGTAGCTAAGCGGTTTCTCCTTTCCCAACAACCCTACATTTACCCACCAACAATTCATGGATGATAATCAGCTCTTTGGCCATCCTTCCATTCAAGAAGCTCTCAAATTAAAATCCCTTTTTGACTGAGTTCTCGGATGCCTCTAGTGCCAACATTAATAAAGCTAAATCCCAAACTTTTTTCTTTCATACCCTTGCTATCACTCAATCTTCAATAGCTTGTATCCTTGGACTCATAATAGCCACTCTCCACTCTAAATATCTGGGGGCTCCCATGACTGATTCGGCTTTAAAGCATTCATCTTGGCAACTTCTCTTGGAAAAATTGGAAGCTCGTCTCTCCATTTGGACCTACAGAGCCCTTAATATGGCCAGCCGTCTAGTCATAATCAAAGTTGTTCTGCAATCTGTGCTTCTTTATCTTTTTTTAGTTCTGGTAGCACCAAAATGGGTACTCAAGGAAATCAAACATCTTCAGAGATCCTTTATGTGGGGAAATTAAGGACAAAATAGAAAATGGGCACTAGTGAAATGGGCCACAGTATGTCTTCCAAAAATCTCAGGAGGCACTGGGCTTCGTGATCCCCAACACAGTAACGCTGTCATGGGAGCACGCGTCTGGTGGAAATGGATCTCGTCACCACATACTCCCTGGGCTATTCTCTGGATAGCAAAATATGCCAACAACCAACCAGTAGATGATCTAATTCGACTCACAGAAGTAGGCTTAGGATCTTTAATATCGAACGCAGCTAAACAAAACAAGGGTATAATCCAACAGCACAGCTTCTGGGATGTTAGGGATGGTAATAATGCAAGGTTCTGGGAGGACTCTTGGCAGCAAAGACCCAAGCGGAGGGACCTGATCAAACCCCACCAAATACCAGATTGGGAAGAGCAATTGATGAACAAGGTCAGCCAGCGCTAGATGCCCACTCTCACACAGGGATACAGATAATGGATAAGCTCAAACCACATCATTAGGCAAGGCATAGAATCCATTCAGAAAAATTTGGAGGCAGAACTTATTAAAAGGAAACTATGCTATTCCGATAAGAAGGATATAATCAAATGGGGTTACGAGGCATGAGGTACCTTCACTACACGTGAGGCATACAATATCATTATAAGGAATCACACAGTCAAGGATCCTCTTTAGGACAAAGTTTGGGCCCCCAACATTTGGCCAAAAGTATCCACTTTCCTTTGGTTGCTATGTCAAAATAAAATCCTCACTTGGGACAATCTGTAGAAAAGAAGCTTTCATGGGCCCTCCATTTGTCCCAACTGTAAACAAGAGGAAGAAAACAATGTGCATCTAATGAACTCATGCCCATTGGCAAACAGACTCTGGGAAAAAGCAAGCTTTAGATGCCAAAAAGAAGTAAGAATTAAAGAGGATATCACGAACACTATACGCAACTGGGCAATCAATCCATATAAGAGAAAACTTTTAAACTCTTTATGGAAACTTATCCCAGGCCTTCTCATGTGGACAATATGGAAAAAAAGAAGCTGACGTGTCTTGAAGGACCAATCCTCACCTTTAGAAGTCCTATGGAATAACGTTTTCTAAAACCTTCGGGAAACCTTAATGCTCCAAACCTGGTATGAAGAAGACTTTCCTTCCATTCCACAGGAACAAAATATATAGGCATACAAGAATCTTCAGTGGAACCAGGCATAGGCAAATCATGGTAAACCCTTTTCACAAAGCAAGATACCAGACAAATGGCTTCCTCCACCTCAACATATGATACAACTTAACTTTGATGGAGCTTCCAAAGGCCATCCGGGCAACACAGGATATGGAGGAATATTCAGGGATCCTAAAGGCAAACCTCTTCTAACCTTCATAGGCTCAATTAGTTGGGATACGAATAACTTGGCTGAATTAGAAGGGCTATGGCAGGGGCTTCTCCTAGCCCAACTTCATGGTTTCTTCCCAATTTTAATTGAAGGCGAATCTCAGATTCTCATTAACATGGTTAATTAGATTCTGCAGGGGACACCGTCATACAAAGTGGTCAACAACAGGAGATTGGCAGAAAGATTAGAGCTCATCAAAAAATGGCTCTCCACCCACAGAGCAATCACCTTCAAACACATCTGAAGGGATGGCAACAAAGTGGCTTATCTTTTAGCTAACATAGGAGTGGATAGTGGACAGACACTACATGCAATCTCGCTTAACACTATTACCACTACACCCCAACTAAAGGATTACAATGAATTGGTGCAGAGTGAATTGGTAGAGGGTGAAGAAGCACACTCGAATGCCGGTGATAATCATGACATTAATGGTGATTAGATGGATGGGCGGCAAGAGAATTGACCACATGGCTGCCCGCATCCCTTCCCAAGCCAGACTGAAAGGAATTCATGGTGCCTCATAAGTGACATTAATTGGGTGCTCCAGTCGAGATTTCTCCATTAAGCTCATGGCAATGGCCTCCATAGATCATAACGCAGTTCTTCCTCCTCTGCTTCACAGCATTTTCCCTCCTCAAGCAGCGGAGCCTCGCTCTTGCACAATCATTGGAAGCCATTTTTGGCTGCTCAACTGCGTAGACAATGGTAATGGGTATCATTTCTCCCACACCATGCATTGCAATCTAATTCTAGCTCAAAATTCCTCTGCTCGCTTTTTGCATAGCCATTCCACCAATCTCCCCACTGGAAGCTCTGCGTCGAATTCTGCCATGGCTCGCATCTGACACAGAATGTGTAGCAAAAGAAGGGGAAGTCATGGTGGAGGCATCCGTCCTCCTACTACACCCAGCCCTAAATCTGCGTCCCCCTCCTCTTCTCCTAACATTTCAAATCCTCATAGCTCCTTCTTTGGCTGGTATCCTGATACCTACAGTGGCAGAAGACGGGCTCAGCTCCATGGTGCCTGCAAGAGGGACACAGATGTTCATGCATCCAGTTTTTCCCATCCCCCTCACCCCGCTCCTCACACGACTCAATTTTGTTTTCATAGCACCATTCACAGGCTTTTTATCATTGCACAGTCACCATCACCTTTTCTAAGGAAAACAACCCATAGGAAGCTCCAACAGAGAATAATGGTGAGCGGCAGAGGGCCGCTCAAAGGAACAGGAGTGCTCGTAACCCAGGCAAGCAGTAGCTGGACGAGGATGTTACCACCCTACATGGAAAGGAGTTGGTTGGCAGTCAGCAGTCTGCTGGAGGCAGAGATGGAAACACGCAGGCACCTGGAGGCAAAGTAGGAGACATGTCTGACCCACATGTAGCAGAAGGCAGCTCCATTGGCATTCATCCAGCTCGTGGAATTCAAAGCGGCACATTAGTAGAGGAGGAAGAGTGGTACAAATACACGTGTCTTATCAAGGAAGATCCTACCCCAGACGACCTCTAGGATTGACACTTGGTAGCCAGTTGTTTCCCTTCTGCTAGCTGGCGTTTTCTTATGCTGATAGGATGATTTTTGTTATGACTTGTTTTGTTAAAACTTTCCTCCAGGTTGTTTTTTGCAATGTTGGGTTTTTTTGGTTAAAATTGGTAACCCCTGTGTGGGTTTTTTCTACTTTCATAGACTGGTTTCCCCATCGATGGGGCAGTCGAGATTAGACTATTATATTTTTTTCCAAATGATGTTTAGCATTGCTAAGGCCAGAGCCTCGATGTACTTATATTTTGTTTCATATCAATAGAATAGTTTTTACTTAGAAAAAAAAACAATAATGGGCTTCTATGTGGCACACTAATAACAATATGCGGACAACATGGGTGCAACAATAAAAATAAGGACTACAATGACAATAATAATGGAGCAATACACTAGTATTATAGGGATCTAATAATTTCTTTTTTTTAATTATTTTTTACCAGTTAAGATCACATATAGTTAGAACAAAAAATGAACAATGATAAAATAATAATTTTATCAATCAATGATGAGGACTCCAATCCTCTTTAGAATAAATCCAATACAATAATGTGTAGGGATCCAACCTATATGAAGACACCAATCCTCACTCTCCCAGGCTCCAACTTGTAGTTTGCCAAGCACCAACTTAGACTTCCCAAGGCTCCAACCTTGTCACTTTGAGGCACCAACCTCTAGGGATCCAACCCTATCTCTAGTACAAGCTTGAATCTGGTCTTCTTTAGGACTCCTAACCTCTAGGGCTCCAACCCTCTGCTTCAATCTATAATTTTCCAAGAACAAAAGTGGACTTCATGAGGCTCCAACCCCATCTTCCCAAGGCACCAACATTGTCTCTATGAGGCTCCTCCCACTAGGGCTCTAACCCTCAGTTGCGATTCATCAAGATGAGTTTGATGATTCTTTATGGCTCTTAATATATTCTACAACAATCCTTGTCTATATTCATCAATGCATCCTCCAAATCACTTCATCAATGACAACCTTTTTTTCTTAGAAGGTGTCACCACTACTCTTCATGTCACCAAAAAAAATATCTCCAAAATCACCTCATGATTTCTTTAACGGATCGTAGTCTCCAATAACATCTCCAATACCTTTAGGATGTCTTCAATAGGAAGTTTTGCACCTTCTCTAGGCCTCTTCAAGGGCTTCTTCAAGAATTCTCAAAGTAAGCCTTCACAATGCTTCAACAACAAGATCTTCTTACATGTTGTTACTATAATTTGAGTTTATCAAACTGTTTACTAGTCCAACACCTGCACAAGTCCAAGCTCTCTATTCGTTGTAGTATAATCCAAGCTCCAAACAAACATAGGTTTGATTATTATATTACCACTCTAAAGTCATATGTCCAATTTTTCCCAAGTTGATTACTATCCATGGGTCTATCTCTCCAAAGATAGTCTGAATATTATTTCTTCCTTTTTATCACTAAACTTCCTTTGGTAGTCTTAAGAGATCACAATTCTTTTATATTAAGTTGTGGGCTCCACCAAGACTACACTACCAATGAATTCATGCTCCACCGAAACTGAAATGTCCCACATATCTGGGCTTTACTGAAACTAAAATGTTCCCTGATCCAAGCCATAGGTCTTCTACAAATCTGATTTCTGAGCTCTAGAAAATATATCCCCAATCAATTTAATTCTTAAGATTTTATAAAATAGATTCAATTAAATTGTAATTTGAATGATTTATAATTAATAAATTTTTGTTAATGAGTAAATGATTTTATCAAAGAAATTCATACATATAATTAAAAAGAAAATTGAGGGATTTAGAGAGGCAATTATGGGATTAGAAAATGATTAAGTGCTTTTTGGACTCCTAGTTTGTCGATTGATGCTATATGGGTGTGAATTGTGGACTCCTAGTTTTTCTAGTGATGCTATATGGGTGCAAATTGTGGGTTAGAACCACCCCTATCTCAAAATGGAAACAAATTGAAAAAATCCAAAAACGCTTAATCATGAGCAAGTTCAAAATAAAAAGTTTGGTACCTTATGAGATGATGTTGAGTGAAACAGGAGCAATTCCCATCGAACCAATTCCTATGGTGCATCTCATAAGACATCTAAAAATAATTGATAATATGGGAGTAGGTAGATGGCCTAATGTTATTAACGCAGGGCTTATACCCACAATATGCATCCACCATGCATATTCTACTGAATCCCAATAATTTTTATCAGTACCTTGGTCAAACCTTCATAAGCTAAGGTTAAGATTCTTCATTTAATCTTTGAGCAGGAACTTTTCATTAGAACTCCCATAGTCTAACCCTTCATTAGTCTCCCTATCGGAACTTTATAACTTAACTCTTTCCTAAACTCAACCCAATCCTTAAGCCACACATATATAATCAACCAACTCTATAACTTTGGTTATTCACTTTTTCCTCAGTCTTTGCACATTACCCGATGCTCCCATTTATCACAATCGCAATCTCCCTCCACCGTCGATATTGTCCTCAATTCGATGACTAATGTCTTTTCTCGATCAACAAACTAGCCTAACATTTTGTGAACACTGATCTAGATTCGCTTGATCTAATAGTTCCAAACAATGTCGAGTGGAACATTCACGCGAGGTTTAACACCTTTTCAGACCCGATGGGAATTATAAACCCTCAAACTATAATGGTTCGGGTCCGATCTGGCCATTAATGCTCGATCAACTTACGACCCGATATATGTTGGATGATGAAACCTTTAAATCCTACAGTCCAGATCGATTCCCATCTTTCTCCTTCCACCAATACTTAGATTGAATATCCGCCTTGCATTTATTATCTCTGTCTTATGACTTAATCTTGGTCTCTCATCATGAACAAATCTCGTTTGTTAATCTTTTAGATCCAACAGATACTGTGCATCAACACTTCCATTCTTTGCTCTTCTCTTCACTTGGGTTTTTATGCCAATTCTTTAATGTTTTCAATGCTTTCACTTCTTCAAGATTATGGCCCTTTGTTATTCCGTCACAACTTCTCTCCTTCATTTAACACCATTTGTACCTTTATGTTCCTCCTCCTTCGCTGTAGCACTAAAAGCTTTCTTCTGTACTGTCAATGTGTGTACAGAGCCCAAACACAAAATCTATGGTTTTCTCCTCGAACCATTCACTGACTAAAAATTCTATACAACACTCATTTTGTTGGAATTTTTATCTCTAAGACAACTCTGCCCACAATCGCAACTGTGAAGCTGCGTCAACAACTTCTACCCAACCATAGTTGGAAGTTGTTTTGTTACGCTTCTTTGTATTTCGCCTCTGTTCTGCACTTGCAACATAAGTTACGCAGAAGCACTCTAGCTACACAGATTATAATTCAATTACACAATATGCATTGTACAAACTCTAAATCGAGTTGTTTGTATTAATAAATGAGTATTTACACAAGAGTCTTTCTATGGCCTGATTTTCTGGTCAGTGGCCTTTCTTCTCCTCCCCATAGGGTTACAATCCGACTCTTTGACTCACTAGCTACTCTCCAGCTACTTCTCTAACTACTGACTGACTAACTCGTTCTCGCGTTTTAGGCTTACCTTTATACAAAAAGGTTTTGTTGAACTAATTCTAGTTCAGATCATTAATCTGCTGAACTAACACCTCAATATTCTCTAAGTCCACTTTTAACTCCTACTTATCCCTAAGAGTCCTCTCTAGCTCCTCGAATCATGAAACCGCTTTCTAGTCCAAGACTTTCAATTGATTTCTAACTCTCCCAACATCATTAATCACTCATGCTCTCCTTCATTCGAGAACATTTACACACTTATCTAATTAACCACTCAAAATATTAATAATTACATACATAAGAATCCAACTTCCTTGAAAACACAAGACCCCCTATGTCTACTACAATACAATGATAGTTTCGAGCTAATGCTCCTACACCAATTATCTTCAATGAAGACATGAGTGAAATAAAGAAAACATGGATGAAAAAAAGTACACATGTATGCAAAAATAGAATATCTACCTCGATGTCTATCCCACAAATAACAAGGAGCTAAAGAATTTTGTTATGGAGAAGTTTCGTAAATGGGTATGGGGAAAAGGGTTGGGTAGAAAGAAGAAGTACTACATTGAGGAATTCAACCCTACATGTGATCTACAACAAAAAGAGTTCATTGGAGCTAGAATTATGTGTAGGGAAAAGGTTCTTATTGCTCAATTAAGAACCAACTCGCATCGACTTCGGTGTGAAACATGACAGTGGAAAAGGCCTAAAGAGCTTTGGAAGAACGAGTGTGTATATTTTGGACATATAGGGCAGTGGAATCGGAAAAACATTTCATTTTGGAATGTGATGCTATCAAAGACATCAGAGAAAGTTATGGGAATATGTTAACATCGGTTTCTCGGCATTGTATTTTCAGCGAGGGGATTGTTGGAAGGTTGGGCCAACTCATCATCAATTTGAATAAGAAAAGGATTGAATTGCAAAAGGTTAAAAGCTAGGAACTAATGTTCCTATAGACTATTTTTAGTCTCGTGGACCTTAAAATATCATTTCATTTCTTTTGTTGAAAGTACATGTTGGAAGATTGGGCCAACTCATCATCAATTTGAATAAGAAAATGATTGAATTGCAAAAGGCGAAAAGAAGGGAACTAATGGTCCCATAGACTATTTTTAGTCTGGTGGACCTTAAAATATCATTTAATTTAATTTCATTTGTTGAAAGTAATGGACTGAAAATATATTTAGTCACTTCAAACTTTTTCTTGTTTTTTTAGTAACCTTCGTAGGACTACATCTTCAACATGTCTAATATATCACCCCAATCCATCTTCAACATGTCCACTATATCACCCCGATATGGGCAAGGAATTGAACCAATGACTTCACATCATGTCCAATATATCACCCGGGCAAGAAATTGAACCGATGACTTCACATCAAGGAGAGCACCCGAGAACCCTTTATCCACCCCATGGACATTTCTTTCCTTTTTTTTTTATAATAATTATTATTTTTTAAAAATTATGATGAATAAGTTAATGTTTATGTAAATATTTTGAACTGGTCAAATCACATAAAAATTAAAATTAAGTTATTAATAATAATAATAATAATAATAAAATTAAGATGTAATGTCCTACCTTGCCTCGTAAAATTTGGACTTGGTCAAGTTATATAAAAATAAAACAATAAAATTAATAATTAAACATTATCAACTCGGGATTTTCACAACCCATGGGATATGTTTATCTTTATTGGGCAGAGGGGGGCTCCCAACCAAGTATGATGACAAAGATGTTATTTTTTCTTAATTTTTGCTAAGTGATTATCATAAACAAGATTTGATCAAGTCGCTAGTGGTTTTTGAGCTCGAGGTATTTGAGAAGTCATGGTATTGACCCATGGTATTCATGTGGAAGATAAGCTATTTAAAGAGGAAATTAAACTAGCGTACATCAATCTTAACTCTAAATCTATCAAGAGATTAAGAGTTGGTTTGAGATGCAAAGAAGGGCTAAGAAGAAACACAGTTCTCACTTGTGAATATTTTCATGTTTCTCCACGTACTGTAGGTCCGAGACGAGACTGTTTTTTTCTTCTTTGTTTACATGTAGAGAGGCATAAGCATTTCGTTTAATGTGCAAATCCATGAGATTACATTCCTCTTCAGTTTTAAGGATTTTAGTCATTATAGTGCTTTTGTTTACTTTG
>Ga0181473_100178_pt1 | contig 12894 bp, 11 predicted proteins | sample In2P11_FD_119089 | JGI IMG/M metagenome (GOLD analysis project Ga0181473, IMG submission 119089) | Clean room microbial communities from NASA Spacecraft Assembly Facility at Jet Propulsion Laboratory, Pasadena, California, USA -... ... | reverse complement strand
CTCGACGACGGTGGTACTCGTTGCTCTGCAATAGGTGGTCTTCGCGAAGGTTTCTCGGAGTGTAGTGTCCTGGCGTGTACGTCACCCTTGGATCGTTCCAGAGGAGGGTCGGAAGGGCCGGTGGGTGCTGGAGCGTACTGTCATGATAGAATCCGCTCGTCATCTGCGAAGTTGAATTGACGAAGTTTTGCATAGGCCCCATGCGAGGACCAAAGTGCAGAGCAGGCATAACGTTACTGTTTTGGTAAGCTTATATGGATGTTAGCAATCTTAGAAAGAAAGTAGGCTTGAAACTTACATTCCATTGCACTCGATATTTTAAACTGAATGTCGATGGTATTAAAGCCAATCGGTGTATAGTTCGGATAGGAAGTGTGTAGAAGTCTTTCAAGTGACGTTTAGGACAAGCGACAGGAAGAGCGTGAATCGCGGTCAATCTACACTGTGCGGAGGATGAGTGGATGTAGGGAGCTTTCAACAAGTTTGAGTTGATCGTGCGTTCACTGTTCGCTCGAACCACAGAAATCGTATGCTTTTGAGGATAGGGGAGAGCGGCGCGTGCAGGGTATAATGGCACTAACCACTCTCAGGAGTGAATTTGCATCAAGTGGAGAATCAACGATGATGCCTTGTGCTAACATCGTGACTCTGATCAGCAATTTACTGTGTAGGCGGAGCTTTCACGCAGACCTTGCGTAGAATAAGCGGAGTAAATAGCACTGTCTGCAACAGGAGAGAGAGAGACATTTGAGTGATATATACAACTGAAATGCAATATTCGTGAGGTATTGAATCGGTCAGAAGTCAGAGAAATAAGGAATCTCTAGACGGGTGTTAGAGACATGATATCCAAGTCATTTTCGTATGCGCTACGAGACGTCGCAAGCATTGTCACCACGTTATACTATAGCAAATACAACGTCAGTAAGCAGCAAGTAACAATGATGGACCTCAAAGTACACAAAGACTGCATATTCGTCAGCATAACGGTCGCAGCTCAATTCGTATGTCTTTCTCACTAGCAAACCATGACTGACATCTTTTGCGAACAACGATATCCATCTTATGGGTCTTGACCATTGAACTTGGTGCGGTAATCGTCCCTGATCGTGTCAAGGAACGCTTCTGACGGCAGCTGGTCCTCGAATGCCAGGTTTTGGAAGTTCATCTGATGATGTGCCGGCACGGTGATATTATATCTCTGCGCGTACGTAGCAGCCTGGCTCAGCCGAACGTTTCGATCGTGTGTGACGCCTCGAACGTGTTCGATGACTAGCGTTAATATCTGCGCCTTACGTCCGCGAGGTGGTCGGACCACTCCATCACCCATACTATAGAGGAAGTAGTCATGTAGGTCCTTGTTAGAGCCACGCGCCCCGCTGTCTGTGCTAGTATGGCGCAAAGAGGCAGTGGGAACATGGCCAGGGTAGCTTTCACCCCATTTCTTGGCCTTTGCGAAGTGATGCCCGATTTTCGATCGACCAAAGATCCCTGGTGTTTGGAGATCGTGTGCATAGTTCTACAAATAGTCTCAATCAGCTTATTGTTTCTTCGATCTCTCAGATATAAGTAACACTCACAATGTAGCGAGCTATGTGCATTGGCTGCCAATGCTCAATTGCCCGCAAACACATCTGTCGGTTGAGCGTGCATATGTTTGAAAAGTACTGGTTAGCTGTTAGTCCCTCGACGATAGATATAAACAATGGGGAATTATACTCACTGTGAAGTTCTCCTCGAGCGACGTTTCGAAAGGACAGCAGGTCACGTCGATTGATTCAGGCGTGCGGAAGTTAGACATTTCAGTGCCGAGTTCAGAGAATGCACTACTTGGCAGCTCCTGGATGCTTTTATTCTGGATCTCGACAAAGGCCCGAATACGCTCAGCACTCCAGGCTTTGTTCCCGTTGTCGGTTGGAGTTCTACTTCCCGGTCGAAACCCAGGGACAGTTATACCCCTTGCCTGGAGTAGTTGGGTGAATATTGGCGGAGCCGCCGGATTCTGCTCAGATGCAGCTGTACCATCGGGAACAGACTGCAAAGGGAAAATCGATACGCTATGCGCAGTCGATGTACCTGGTTGAGGGCCTGTGGTTGAGGCCACTGGTAACTGTAAATTTCCTTGAGGTATCTGCTGGCTGGGCTGGATGGGCTGGATGGGCTGTAACGGCTGGGGTGTGACGGTCAGGGATGAGGATTGCTGGACACCCAAATTTGCAGGAGCTGTAAACGACTGAGAAAATGGAAAAGGTCCAAACCCTGAGGGTGGAATTGGGAGCGGACCTGTGATCGGCTTGGCTGTCTCTGGACCCGCAAAGCGTGCCCCTCCAGGCTGGGAATAGCCATATTGGAAAGAATTTCCTGCCATCTGCGTAGCCGGAAGCATATCAAGAGGCATAAAAGCTTGGTTTCCTCTTTCTATGATCTCTGCAAAGCTAGGCCAATGTCCGGCAACGTTGTAGACCTGTTCCTCAAACGCCGTCCTTACCTCGAGTGGCGCGAGGTCAAACAGACGAGGGACGAATATGAAGAGCATAATCCACTCTTCAGCTAGAAGACCGTTTGGCAGCCAGTAACGGTGGCCAGCAGCTACCTCCATGGGTGTGGGGAGTACGAAGGTGGTTATGGAACTATATTCCCAGATACGCTCCAAGTAGTAGGTGATCTGTTGGCTTGTCATACATGTATAGTCGGCCTCGATGAAGGCTTTAGTGAGGATAGGCTGAGCTGTCGGGACATGGGGTTCACCGATGAAGCTGTTCCAGGAATCGAGGTTGGATGCCATGGTATCAGACGGCGACTGGTCGATTGATCGAGTTGAATCGGCAATGGCTAGTGTTCCTTCGTATTACAGTTGCCAACTCAACGCTACGTAACTTTCGACCGAGATAGTATAGGTGCGGTGGGTTGAAGGTGAGCTATATAACTCCTACCAGGAAAGAAATACCAGAGGAGCGTATGCTCGAGACAAGGATCTCATGGTGAATTCCATCCGCAGCCGGTACTCAGGTCGATGGCACATTACTCTGTGCGAAGGAATCAGAGTGAACCAGTACATCGTCGATCGACAATGCTTGACAACCTCCCTGAGGGTAGCAGGTATGACCACTAGGATGAAACCTTCACATTCACTGCGCTGACCTTCTGAACTTCTGATAAGTGACTTATCAAGTTTGCTTGTGCGTTGTTTTCACGACAATTGTTATACATTTGCGCGTGTGATGACTCAATTTCCATACCGTTCTGTATTGCCATTTCTTCACCCAGCTCTTGATACCCATAGGCTCTCGCGCAAAAGGCGGCAAGTTGAATCCACAGGGTCGCTCTTTCATCGTTTGAGGTGAATATCATTAGAATGTTTCCCTAATCAGGTTGGACGCGCGGTCTGGCGCGCCTGGGCAGTTTGAGATCTAGAGGCGACTCCAGAGCACAGACGACGCGACTGGATCGAACGGACCCTAGATCGTTGCTAGTAAGAACAAAGCCGCTGCGAGTCCACTCAAACTACTGCTGTTTCTGCAACACTGCGAAGGCCAGGACTACACCGATAAGGCGTAATCGCAATACTCCGCGACGACGGTTTCAACCAGCTCACCTACTCGGATCACTCGAACGGGATGTCTCGGGTCACCCCAACCTCTGACAGCTTCTCAGGGCAAAGCATCAGAATATACGGAGTGCGAGCTCGTGGAACAACAAACACAGCCGGTATGATGCGAACAATACATGCCTGTCTTTTCAATCGTTTCTGACAACACGCAGGGCGAACGCAGATCGAGGGAAAACACCATACCCAAGCTAATCCTCCCGAAATCTTCGTCGTGCTCGGAGCCAAAGAGGCTTCGCTCTCCGCATCAACATCGTCATCATCTCGCACCGTCCGTCCGACCGGAGTGAAAGAACTCGAACATGCTCCCCGGCTTGACGAATGCATTGCGCGGCTGCTCAGTGAGATGGAGGACGTCAAGGTGCCATCTCCAAGCTTTCTTACAACGCGTATTCGGGGTGAAAACAACGATAGCAACGGCCTCGTTTCAGCACTACGTCTCTATCCCATCCAGGAAGTCCTAGTCCGCTATATCTCCATGAAAGATCTCGAAGCGATTGCCTGTACGTCTTCAGCACTTTCAAACTCTTTGAACTTAAAAGAGACTAGGCATTTCTGGAAGTTCAGATTTAAGAATGGAAGGGGTGGTAGTTCATGGAAGCGTGTGAGGCATGATGCATACTTCAAGGCTCTCGAAGACATGCCCGAGCCTCGAAAACGGAAGCTAAGCGGGGACGAAGAGCTTCCTTATGCACCGCCGTGGCGCCCTCAGTCGCGAGGACCAAAAAGAATTCAGGTAGCACTTGGACGTATGTAAATGGACGAGACCTTGGGAATGAGTTCTCAGACACTTCCTAATGTTGGCGTAGGAATGTGGCGCGCGAGCATAGCGATCGATAGTAATCCATAGTAATCGAGTGTAAAAATCCTTTTGGGTGTAACCGCTCAAGCCACAATGCATCATGCATGCTGTTTATCCATTGAGGGCACACTGAGCAGAATGAGCGTCAGGAAAGGACACCTTCGCCGGATATCCCCCGACCTGCCCAAAGTCCCCGTGGCTTATATCCTGCTCATAACCATGCCTTGGGCCAGTCTTCCATCTCGCAACAACTAGGTCAGCCGACTGCGCAGCCACCCCAAACTTCAACTCGACCGACGAAGGGCCCTTGTCGTCGACAGCCGGAAGACGACGAAAATTGGAACGGGGTCATATGAACTCAAGAAAGACCGCTGGAGAACGTCGCGAGATAAATTGCTATCTGTGGTGACGGAAGCTTTGAGGATGGTACGACAGCAGCTTCAGACAGGTGCGAGGTACAGAGAAGGGTATCGGCTACAAGAGACATCGTACCAAGCAGTGTAGCAATGGTAGAATTAGTAGTCTACACAGTGCATACGCATGTCTCGCACAATCCAACTTGGATGTGAGACCAACTGTGTTTTCTCTTGCGCTAGCCTTCGACGTCGGGAGATAGTTTGCTGCACCATAAATTGGGTTCGAAGAGAGATTCAAACATGGAGTTTCTCAAATATCTGCCAGAAATCAAGATAGCCAGCTCATCCCATCGTGCACCAAATGTGGCGTCTGTTGGCGTGGCGGATATTGCGTGCGGACCCTCCGCTCCTGACGACTCTCTGATGAGCACTGACCTTGTTACATGACCACATCCTGACCAGGTGAATTATTTACTTCCAGTAGGGTCAACTACCAAAGCAATTCATTGTCGGCCTCTTGTCTTTGTATGTGACGCAGCGATCCTGCCTCAGACCCAGTCGAAGCTCATAGGAGATCGTTCAAGATGCACTCCATTGCTAGCTCTTCCTGCGCCTCTGTTCCTATACTTCCGCATGCGCGAGACGATGTCTCTGTCGCACCTTGAGCTGAGTATCCACGATGCTTCATGTTCTAAGTCCTCGAACCTCGAAGGCTGCCCAGAACTCGATTCGCGGCCACGCGAGACAGCCACAACGTCAAAACCTCGACTGGTTACTATGAGACGCTCAGTTGCGAAGTCACCACAAGACAGTCGAATATCGCACGCTGGTTGAAGAGGCGGAATTGCGATGGTTCATAGGGAGATGATGATGAGGGAAGAACAAAGAAATGATGACGCTGTCGCGACAGCCGAAGCCGAGCCATCTCCGCAGGTATCCTCGGCGCCAGTGGAGCCGCTTGTCTCGACCGAATCGTTACACACGCACACACCTATCAGCAACACCGTTGCAGCCATTCATCGACTACACTCAACGCGAGCACTGATTGAAAAGCACATAAGCCCCTGCTGACCAAAGCGACTTGATGCAACAACTCGGCAGTAATGACTCCGCACCGGACCAGCCGTACGCATTCGACTGCACATGGCGCCCATGCTTGCCGAGTGACTGCTTCGCACTACGCGACATCACTATATCCGCTCACGATTTTCGTTCTTCAGTACTGTACGAGATCTGGTATAGATGACATGGCTACTAAATAGCCATCTGGATCCCTATGTTCCTGACCATGTCCAAGAAACAGAATGGTTCTCAATCCTGGTTTTCGTCGCTTGAAGAAGAACGGCTCCCACTTTACAGGTCCTGCAGTAACGGCAAAGCACCTTGCCGCTGATTGCTACTCCTTGGTATCCATACTCTCATATGCCTAGAAAGAGCTCGGGAACATAATGTTTCATTCGCGTGCAGTGGCTGCTACGCAAGGCGGCTCCTCTGCCATCTTGAACGCTACTCATGTTGCACCATACACGATACATCCACATGCAGCTCAGTCAACTGTCGCGAAACCTCTTCACCATTACCATAGCCCATTCTGATTGGTTTGCCTAACTGTATGCGGCGCAGATCCGTCTAATTCCAGGGATACGTCTCGTTGCACGGACCCTCAACACATAGCCTATACGCTCTTCCTTAAGACTGTGGGGATCTTGATCGGCATCAAGCAGAGCATCGCATACTCAGAACGGCTTCTCTCGCATGTTGATGCCGTACCATGAAGATAAACAGGCTGCAATGCTATCCTCTTCATCCTGTCAGGACATCTCGTTCTACCGTCGCAAAAGAAGTCATACCCATGGCAGCATCTCGTCCTTAAACTGGAGAAGTGAGAGTACCACTCTTGAAGCGTCCCAAAACTACTGCTGTGGTAGTCTACCGGCGAATGCATACGACGGCTGTCACGGCCACTGGTTTACACGCACGTGGGGTTGTTCAAGCTTCCATCGAAATGGTCAAAAACCTGAAATACCCCATCTCATCAGACTCAAGACGATCATACCATCTGGAGCCAACTCTCTTGGTGATCACTATAGTTCGCTGTCGTTCAACATCCACGCGAATGGATATCATAGACATGATTTCCTTGCGACCGTATGGCATGCTATGAACGTCTTTACGCTCCCCGGGTTGCCACATGCAAATCCTGGCAAGCACAAAGCTGATCTCATGTCTCCGAAAAAAGCCAGGTTACGACAGCTCAAAACGTGCGACTGCCCACGAATCAGTATACGCACTCTAAGCATCTCCGATACTTTCTTCTCAGCGATGCTCAGATTTGCCATCTTGTGTATCTTTGAGAGCCAAGTTGAACTTCGCAAATGCTATCTGTCTGCAACGCCCGGAAAGTCCTCGCATACTCCAATATGTGCGAAAGAACTCTTCGTTTCTTGACAGTCGCTCCTTGTCCACGAGTCTTGTCTCTCGGCCGCAAAGGCAGGGCGACATGTCCTGATCGCACCATTACCTTTGTAACCGGATCTCAGAAGCGCTCTTGTACTGAATGCTTCCATGGCTTGATGCAGGTTGCACTTGGTGTCTTCCGGCCATGTTACAGCATGATTTCTCTTCCTATAGGATGTCTGATAGGATATGCGTCCTTTGTCTCCTTTGATGCTTTGTAGACTGCTCGTCAGGCGTTCCAGCGATAGGTGTGCACTACTGCGCCTCTACTTGGGAGCATTCACCTTGCCAGCCCTATTTCGATATTGTCGTTGACACGTTGATCGTTCGCATACCTGTGTCGCTATGGTGCGGAAGAGGCCGCGCAGGTATCCGGAATCCGCATCCTTCGAAGGACATTCGATCTATGCCATAGCTCATCGTCGGTCTGCAATAATCGCTTCCCTGGACTACCAGCATTTGGGTCTCGTCGCCAGCTAGTGTGCGTCCACATAGGGTTGATAGGACCAAACATCTTTGACTCGCAAGCTCAACAACAGATCAATGTCTAACCACTATGTCAGCAGCATGATAGAGAGCTCTAGGTAATCTCGCCCCTGAGGGTACGAGGCGTGCGCAAGTTCGTCGGTATCAGACCCTGTTGGCGATCGAGGTGGCGGTGGAGGAGAGGATCGTCAAGGAAGTCAGCGTCGAGACGCTGCAATGCTATCAGCTTTACCTAACCATGGCCATACGATGGACATACCGCCGTACAGCTATTCTCGTGTGGTTCGTGGATCCTCATTGCCTTGCTTGTGGCCTCCCTGTTCCTCCCTTTGTCGTGAAAGTGAGCATAGCTTCACACAGACGCTAAGCGAAAGCTCCCACGACTCCCGCCTACGTGTAAATACCCCACCAACTTAAGGGTCTGCCTCTCCGCTTCTCGAATCTCAGCTACTGGAACTGTGATATCAAATGGGTGCTCTTCCCTTCGCAGATATTCGCCTGCAATCTGCCACGATGGCCGCCAACAACAGCGATAATCTCAAGCCCAAGCCTGCCACTTCACACATCAACACGGGCTACTACTATGGTAGCGATAGTAACAACTCCGAGGCTGCGAAGAACGACCAGGCAGACGAAGAAAGCGACAGTGACGGTGACGGCGACGAGCACGTCCGAGATCTAAGCGTTGGCAGCCACAGTAAGTACACGAAAGCGTAAGCTTCACGGGTCACTAACGCAGGATCGATAGACCCCGGATCATGGCTGGCGTATAACAACGAAGGCAGAAAGCTCAAGGTCGAGCTGTCCATGCATCTCAAGAACAAGGACAGGAAAGAGGCAGCACGCGTCCAAAAAGAAATCGATGATCACCTTCGGCGTGGTGAGGTAGACATTAGCCAGCTTGATCCTGACACTATAGCATGCCTAGAGGCAATTGACGGTCCGGAACCTCGACGCGCTCCTCGTGGCGCTGTCCGTCTCCCGACTGAGCGTTCTGCTACCCCTTTCCATGCAGGCTCATCCCAGGCTCTTGTACTTACGCCATATTTTACCACTATCCCTCAACCTCAACCGCATGAACCCTCCACATATCGCCGATAACGGAATACTAGAAGCAGGCAGTACACTCGCCCTGAGAGGTCTCAACCGGGCCCTCTACTGCAAAGCATCACCAGTCAATCTGGACTACAAGACACTACTCAATTTTGAGATGACTCTGCTTGAGATGGCCACTGTAAGCTCATATGCTCGTTCGTCCCGTCCACTCTCTACACCTACTAATTTGCCACCATGTAGTATATTCCGTTGTCATTCTTGTGGCTAGGTGGCTTCCTCTCGCGCGTCAAAGCAGCCGAAGGGGGATGCACGGTTGTTGCACAAATGATGGTGAGCAAACCCAGGAGTTCTGAACACAGAATCATGGTGCTAATTCTGATAGCTCTGGGCGAGGGCCCTTGACAATGGTACCGAGTTAACAAACAAGCTCGGAAATCTTCGCAGTACAATGCAACACAAACTGAAGAATTATGGAACGTCCAACAGCGCCGACAAGACTGCCTCCTCTTGGGCCCCTACAAATATGGTGACCACCAGAGCCATGTCAAACTTGACTGCGGACACATCCCTCTTGCGACTTCGGCACGGGGTAACTCGCCCTCCTCAAGGTCAGCATCGTGGTCGTCTCACCATCGCCATCGAACATGCACATACCTGTGGCCATTGGGGTGTCATGCTAAGCGAGGTCGAACGGTATATTGAACACTTCAAGCTGAAAGTACCTAAGAGACTCACTGCGGACGCCGACAAGCTGGCTATCAAGGATTTCGAGAGCATCTATGAGGCGACATCTCACTAAGAACATCCCACGAGCTCTGCACATGCGCACTCTTGGGCTCCACGCCCATTCTATAGGGCAAGCTGAGAGCACTGATTATGCGATGTACGGCATAGATGTTTGTTTATGACGGAGACGTAACGGCCAGTCAGGTTATAGAAGCCACCACTTGGTGTGGATGTGTTCACGAAAGAGATCTTAATTCGAGTTTGTATTCGCAAGCGAGGCGTTTAAGGTCAGGCTGATCACTTGGCTGGCAGGCTGACAAAGATTCTGGTTAGGTATAATATGTGCCTTGGAGTTCTATACCCACATCTTTCATGATCATAGTTCGTATTCAAAACAGATGAGCCCGGAATAGATTCTCATTCCTATTGTGGTGTGATGAAGCCGAAAACATATTTTGGCGTCTCGTGTTAGGTTTTGTGGGGCAAAAGGAAAGATTGTCAGTTGTTGTGAAGGTGTCTGGATCCGGGCACATCTCATCCGTTTGGGGTTAGCGTATCTGTCTGTATATCGATTACATCGTCATCTGCGCTTCATGACTGAGGTGGTTTTGTCTGTCCTACCTTCCGCTCAATTTGCCATTCTATAACGCATGGTTCTCTATCTGGGCTGCATGCATATTGCACATCAGATTGGGCACTAGATAAGGCTTTGCGTTGTCCAACCGTGCCACCCAACGCCTACTGTACGGCAGAGCGACCACGCCGCATTCGCGTGCAGTGCACATACCTGGCAAGGCAGTCTCGAAATGCTGCGCATGCACGATTTTGCTTTCGCATATGATGACTTGGCCTGCGAAAGCTGCACATCGATGCGCTCAACGATGCCAGTCCATCTGAACCGTACCTATGTATTTTCGTGGCATCTCTCTCAACAAGAGCTTGAAGGTTTTCACTGTGTCTCATGGAACGCGGCTGGACACGAACAAGATAAGCTTCGCGAAGGATTAAATGATCCCAGGGATGGTACTGTGCCGCATACGGCGATGCCGGCAACACACCAACAATTATCATGCACGAAGTAACCAGCTCGCGTAGATATAGCCAAATGTCGTCAGCTGTCCGTCAGTAGATCTCCATGCAAGATAATCAGCATGGCAGCCTACCTCCAACTGCATACAACACAATCATGTCACTGTCCACACCGGCACTCACCATCCAACACTGTACGGTCCGATGTTGTCAGCACACGACTTCAACCGGTGGATTCTCATCGGCGCATTCGCGGGATGACATGTAACGGAACGACTCCTCCCAGCTTTTGCATGAACATGGGAAATGGACGACTATCAACAACAGACGCGGCGCGGTCTGTTGACGAGCGAGCCGTCGTTTGTTTCCAACAGACGTGCGACGTAGAAGCCGTTTCAAGGAGTGGACATGGGTCGGGAAAAACAAACGAGCCACGCCCAACAAACAGCCTTGCTGGCCTCGTTTCCAAGGAACACGTTCGCTGACTCTTTTCGTGCTCGGGCCTCAGATCTATAGCAACGTTGGGTCTAGCCTTACCGCATGAAGACGGCACGGTTTCAGAACTTCATGCACGCCAGCTGCGCCTGTACGCCAGACGCCGCTTTGCAGCGCGCTGTTGGTGTTATGCGCGACGCGACTGTTGCGGTTGGACGAGAGCCGCGACATCCAACACGAAAGAACACAAATTCTCGCCTATGAAACTGCGGATAATACTTCGCCTTGCTGCAAAAGCCTATTTTGCGGCAGTGACAGCTGGAGTCCGGTGATATTTGGTGGCGGATATTCGCTGCCCCGCGCTGCCCCTGGCCATCATTTTACGGCGTCGAGGGCGTCGGACCCTTGGCGTGGAGAGACCTTGCATGTCATCCCCCTGGGTAACATATAATTGCGGCCACGGCAGGTTGGTGATCGGCATAAGCATATACGCCTCTGTGTCCCCTTGGTGCCTTTCCTTGTCATACAAACATTGTTTCTCTCATATAACGGCTTTATTCGCTTCTTAACAGACATCCATTAACCCCCGGATACGATTGCATATATCAACGATACGCTTCTCTTCTTCAGATCAAATCGCAACTTCCATTCTCGCTATACGCAAATCTCACACTATGTCTTACCAACCACAATCGCCTAGTGGGCTTCCCAGCTCTCCACGAGCGAACCGCCAAATGCAGATGCTCTCTCCACTCGACACATCATTCCCCTCGGATTCATCGCAAACACCTTCGCCATACTCCAGCACATCCGAGAAGCAATCAGAAAAAGCCCGCGACATCTTCGCCGATGCTACCATTCCTCTCAGCCCAGCATCGTCAACAAGCTCGACTAGGAAAGCAAACCCTTACGAGGGTCTTGAACCCCGGAAGCGTAGCGGCCTCGCGCGACTCTTTTGCTGCCTTGGCCGCGAAGAGCGCGCACGACGAAGGATGAACAGGAGTTTGGAGTTTGAGAAAGTCGGCGAAGACTGCCATTGGTCGGAGTACTAAGGATACGAATTATTCGACAACATATTCGATGATGGAGATTTCGCGGCTTGCCATAATCCGCATGCATATCCGTTGCGATCTGAAACACGACATAACGGGACGTCTACCCACCGAACCTCCAAACATCTGACAGCTCGGATACCAAACAGACACCATCGGATTCCCCGGTGTCCGAGTCACGAAACAACTTGCGATACAAGAATTGATCGCATGCTCAAACACTCACCACACAAACATTGTCTTCATACTGTCACTGCGACGTTTCTTATGTTTATATTTACAACATATTCTCGGGCTTGGATTTTCCGGTCTTTCTTATAGCATTGCTATTGTCTGGATAGACATGCAACTGCCACTGTTTCTCTATCTGTTCAGCGTTGGTGTTGGGGTCATTTCTGCTATATCCGGTTCACAATCAGAGACCATTTAACGCGCAAGACTGGGAGAGAGAGCGCAATCTCGTCATGCAAGACGAAGGCAAATACAAAATCATTATCATGCAATGTCCATGTACTGGTCCGCCGCGTCGCTCATCTCGTGCTTTGCTCCCCTTTTCCACTAACCGCCCGATCAACAAACTCTTGAAACTGACACGCATCCCTCCCCAGCACCCACTCCAACACATTGCTATTCCCCACCAGCCCTCTCGTATCATAGAACAAAATCATCCTTTCCGCCGTATCTCTACTCCGCTTATCCGCCTGCGCAGCATCTTCAAGCTTAAACAACCTCTTCAGCAGAGCATCCACAGCGTCCCCAAACGCCTTCTTCTCGACCATCACCTGTTTACCAATCTTTCCCTCAACGACACGCAACGCCTCTCCAAAACTGATAGGCTGATGCGTCGACGTAAGCGGATACTGCGGAGTAGAGATACGGCGGAAAGGA
>Ga0181473_100173_pt1 | contig 12980 bp, 7 predicted proteins | sample In2P11_FD_119089 | JGI IMG/M metagenome (GOLD analysis project Ga0181473, IMG submission 119089) | Clean room microbial communities from NASA Spacecraft Assembly Facility at Jet Propulsion Laboratory, Pasadena, California, USA -... ... | reverse complement strand
TAAGCTCTTTGGCTAAGGAATTGAGACCAAGGTTTGTAGCACTGTTTGGGATCCATGTGGCAATTATCCTTGGTACAATGCTTTCTTTTGTAATTGTGAATTTTCTTATGTTCATTGAAGTTTACTTTATAGTTGATATTTCTTAAGAAGTTTGCCTTTAAGGTTCACCGCATGATGTAGATATACAACTCCTGAATATGCAATCTAAGATGATAAACAGTCATTTACTTTCTTATTGCAATGAAAATCCTAGCTACTAAGGAAAGAGAAATGAAATTCTTTCAACATAGAGCAGAGAGCACACACTAGATGCACTTTTCCTAAATCAATTTCAGCATGCAGTTTTAATGCAAATGCACATGCATGTATTGTTTTTCAGTTTCCTTAATGTGAGAATGACAAAAGGAAAACAAAGTATAGATGTGAACTATTCTCTTTCAAAGCGAAAGTACTAACAATTTTCTTTTAAAAAAATAAAAGTAGGGTCTGTTAGAGCCTAGATTTACCTTAGGCTAAGGAAGGTAGGATCCAGGGCCAACATCAAACCACGCTTAACCTGGTAGCTAGCCCTACCAAGTTGAGAGAGGGCTCTCTCTGGGTCAATCTCAACAAATTATAATCGATGAGGACTTGATATGACTGATAGAAATACTGATCTTAGGCTAGGTATATGTGTGAAAGAGTTTGATTGAATAAAATGATGTTTTTGTTGGCTCAAATGGAAAGGTAGATTTTGGGTGCCGGGATTGAGGCTCAGTCTTGTAGAGATCTCAATGGGGCAAGGTAGGCAATTGTTTTTGGCACTTCAATTTGAGTGAGATGGAAGGATTAGATAGGTGAGAATCTGAAGAGGGCAAGGAAAGTCATGGATCCTCTCCAAATAGCTGAAAACATTAAGAAACTAAAGCAAACCTCAAGTAGAGCACTACAATTTCAATGGATTCTACTTACACTCTTTTTTGTTTAGTTAAGAAGAAACAAGATAGAGAATGGAATACATAACTCATAAGAAAATTCACAATTACAAAAGAAAGCATTGTACCAAGGATAATTGCCACATGGATCCCAAACAGTGCTACAAACCTTGGTCTCAATTCCTTAGCCAAAGAGCTTATATGTGTGTACAATGAAGCTCAAGGCTTTCTCAAAAGTCCAACCATGCTAATGACTAAAAAACTACATAATATAGACAAACCATAGCTCATCCTAGCCTCTAGGGGTCGAGTTCACATGTTTAGGAGATGTTTCAACTAATTCTAAACTGACAACTAGAAATCAGGTAATATAACAGCATGCCTCTAGAAATAAGGTAACTGATTCATTCAGTTTCAAACAACTTTTAAACTGATGAATCTACCTATATAAGTGAACATTTGACATATTTACATCATGATCCATCCATTTACATTGAATTACATCATAAATTTGACACTAAGAAGTTGAAAAAGTCAAACTGGAAAAAGATAAGTGACAAACAGAGCATTCCTGGTCAAACTGGGCCAAATTTCCTCTATGCGCTGCACCTGATTCTCTATGCACAACACCTGTTTGGAGCCACTTTTGAAGGCCTTCCCGGTGTCTAAATTCACTCCAATTATGCTTTTTGGAAAGGTTTGCCTGTCTATTTTCCAACACAAGTGGCGTTTTTTAGCTTGGCCTCCATTGTCACTCCAAAATTCAATTCTCCCAACACTACTTCTTGTGTGTCAAAATAAGGGCAGTGAGGTCATTTTTTGATTGTTTTTAACCTTTTTGAGGGCTCAAAACCTATCCAAATTTCTTGTACATTGGTAGGAAAGCATATTTTTTCATGCCAAATCCAAAAATGCTAAGTTTTTGTCATTTGGAGGCTCCTAGCAAAAGCGAGTGCCAGGTGGCGCGATGCGTAGGGCAGAAAATTCTGTGTTTTAGTCCAAAAATGCAAAAAGTTCCCCAAACTTTTTGAAATTTGGGCTGAATCTTTTTCATCAAGCATTTTGTTGGGCCAAGGAAGCCTCAACCAATATCTAAAGTATATCATGTTCCTTTCGCCTCCTCGATGCCCTTTTCAATTTTTCCTTTAAGCTCTTGATTCTCGCCTTGCAGACTTTAGTTCTCGCAATGTAATGATAAGCCATATGCCTCAAAAATGCCTTCTCCTTGTTGGCCTTCTCAAGAAGCTTTTATAAGTGGATATTTTCCCTCTCAAACAAAGACTCATGATCGGCATTGATTTTCTTGCTCCAGTGATGTGAGCTCCAACTTCCTCCTTTTGGCAACTTGGCAGTTCTCTAGTATGTTTTGCAGCTCCATAATCACTTGCTGGTCATCAAGCTGCTTATTCCTTTGCTCCAGGTACTATATTGTCCATTGGAATCTATCCAAGTTTATGGACAAGGCATTAATGTCTGCCTGCTACTCTTGAATGATTTCTTTGAGATTTGTGCTTTGCAGGCCCATATCAGTATCATCACCCTCAATGAGAATGAAATCAGTCTCACACTCACCTGATGGTCCTTCCTCCTATAGTAGCCTCTTACCTTCGTCTTGAACCTATTGCGCTGATGACGGAAGCGAGGCCCCTTCCACCTCGAGTGGAGATAACACTCGCTTAGTTGCTGCAAACAACCATCTAGTGCCCTTCTAATAGGTGATGAACACTGTCATGCTAGCGATCTATGTCTCATGACCCTCATGTTGATAAGAAGGCCCACCTGTCTCATGTAAAGCCTCTAAAGGTCCCTGAGGAGCTGTGAAAAACTCACGAGAGATGAAATCCTCCCAAGTAATGCCTTGTAAGCCAAGCTGATGAATGACCACAATTTTTATGAGAGAAAAATGGTAAATATTGTTGAGCTACTGTTGAGGAGTCTTGTGCTGCACTAGAGTGGTCATCTTCTCGATATTTTGGCACATGAAGTAAGGGATTTTAATCATCCTTACCCTGGTAAAATGCATCAACAACCTAATATGAAAAGCATATAAATGGGAAAACCGGCCCTCACAGCTGAAATACCTCATAATCAATTTCATCAAAGGAGCATAAGCATCTTTAAGGTACCGGAAAGGAAATACTCTACTGAGTTGTCTTAAATATATAGGTTTGATGTACAGTTCATAATGTTGCCGGTCAATTTGTTGCCTCTTGTTCCATTGCTCTCCGATGTTAGGAATACCAGTTGCTAGTGAAATGGATTTTGGTGTTAATGTAAAAGTGACACCAGCTAGAGTGGCTTTACCATCATGTAAATGCAACACAAACAAATGAGCCAACTCATGATGGAACTAAATGCTAGCAACCTTCTCACAAAATTCATAGTAGGACTGATATTGGAAACAAGAGATGGTAAGAGGGCAGGCTTGCAATTCAGCAAGAGTAGTTGGTTCTTCTCTAATATGTTTTCCACCTCTATGAGGCCTCCTAGGTGCATGTACCTCTATAGGTGAGTCACTGTGGGTCTCCTCTTCATAATCATATGAAGGATCAGATGCCATCTCTGCTAGTGATTAAACTGTCTTGATGAGAAGTAGGTGATGATGTGTTGAACTGTCTTGAACTGTCTTGATGATATGTTTTGAATTTTGCCACCAAGGGAAGAGTGATACAAGGGATTGTAGGGAGAGGGAAAAATAAATGATTTTAGGGACTGCTGAGATAGGGTCTAGTTAGAGAAATAGGGAATTAGGGAATGATTTAGGATTTTTTGTATAGGACTAGGGTTTGGGAGTTTGTGTTTGAGATTTTGGGAAATGGGAATTGGGGTATGGGATTAGTGAATAAGGGTATGTGAATTTAGGGAATAGGGGAATCAAGGGAAAAATGGAGTAAGGGAATGTGAGGTGGGGGGAATAACTTGGTAGCCAAATAATTAATACAAAACCCTAGCACTATTTTCTTTAGTAGGGTTTGATTTTCTTATTCAACACCATAAGACAACCACCATCAAACAAGCACCAACATTGGATGAAAGGCAATGGTAGAAGCTTAACCTACTTGTACCAATGACAATCCATGTGTTTTGGGCGATTTGGAATGAATGTTGTAGTTTTCGGGCTTACTGGTTGTGTGCACCGTGCACCAAACCCAACACACCATGCCCTCTATGTGTGTCGCGCCTGTGATAATTTTCACTGGAGGTTGCGGTTCTATGCGCCACACCCGATATGTGCACTGTGCCACATGCCCAATGCGTCGCGCCTCTATTTTTTGGAAATTTTCTCCAACTTTGCCTTGCTCGTCCCAAAAATGACTTTGCTTTGCTTCCAAAAGTGCAAATGAGCTTTCCAAATTTAGAGACATGACTTATATATGGAGCTTTCAAATTTTTGGTTGATAAAACCCACTTTTACAATGTTTTGAATTTGACGTTATTTTTAAACTTTGTTTTTGAACTTTTTCACTTTTTTGAGCTTGTGATGAACTAAATGACCTGTGCTTTTCTTGTTTTGCAGGGGGTTGGAGCTACTAAGGCTAGGAAAAGTGACCAGGGTTGTAGGTGAAGAAATTTATAGATGAAGGGATAAAATTACATAAATTTGTATAATAAAAGCAAAAATACTTTGCTTTTCCTCAAAACAGAGTTTTGAGGAAAGACACATCTCTGAATACTTGATTATAAGATTTATTGAGACTAGAACCTCCTCATGGCTTGTTGGTTGTTATTGGACACTTTGAAACACTTTTTGATGAAACCCTAATGAAACCATAGATCTAATGCAACTGAAACCCTAACAAAGGACTCTTGCAAATTCGAAGACAAAAAGTGATTGCATATGATCTTGATGAATGGAAATGGGCCAGCAGGTAAAGTACATGAGGGAAAATGTACAACAAGCCACTACTGTCAGATGATCCATGCTCCTAATGGAATGTAGCTGACTAAGCGAGACACCTAATATGCAATGCAACAAGAGAATTTGATCTCTGATGGAGGGATGAAGATACCGACACTAACAGGGTCAAGATGACACTTTGCGATTTTGAATTTAAACTGCTTTCAACACTTGAAATACTAATGATTCAAATCAAATACAATGGAAAAAGTGTAATCGACTGCCTAAAAGAGGAATTCTTTGTAATACTCTTTTTCTTGAATAAAAACGACACTTGCGACACTTTCAAGTCAAAATATGACAATTCGATTAAGCTATTATTTACAAAGGACAACTGTAAATGATTAAAAATACATTAAAAACATTCATAATTCCTTCTGATGGGGGTGGAATAACACAGAGGAAGATGGTTTCAACAGAGATATACCGATCACAGACAACAAAACTACTGAATAAAGGTGAAGACAATGAAGAAAAAACCAAAATCTAGAGGCAGAAACAGTCTCATCTGATCATCACACGTGTAACACAGGGAAACAGGGATGCATCTCACCTACAACACATGAGAGGTGCGATGCATCTAGACTACAAAGAAGAGATAGTGCGATGGCCTAGGGACAAGACTGAGCTTGGTTTTTGGTCATAGTTTGTAGCTAAGTTCAGGGATTTAGACTGAGCTAATGATTGTCATTAAACCCAAAGTATAGGGGCTAATCTAATGAGCTTATTTGAGCTACCACCAGGGCACTTAGGATGTTTGCAAGCTAGATGTTTAGTTCATAAACCAACCCAAAGATTGATTGAAGCAACATTGATCTACTTTGCAGTTGGATAGCAAAAACAGTTCGAAGGCTAGCTAACTTGACTTCAGGCTCCGTCTGTGGTTTATAAAGCAAACAATAGTAACAAAACAAACAAACTATTCGCTCCCCAATGGTGTTGCCATTTTGTTATTGGGAAAACTGGTTTCCATTCAGAGCTGCTAGTCCCATTAAGATGGGTAGCTATCTTAGAAACAAATAGATTAAATTTACTTGTGTTTTCCTTTATGAGAGATGGATGAGAGAGAAGCAAAGAGCACCAACCTCAGTCTTTCACTAGTCTCCTTGCTTGTTTCCTCTCTCCTTTGATAGAGCTTTCGCCACTCCTTTCTCACTTGTCCTACTTCAAATAACACCTGTAGAGCCAAGGCAGCAAAATACCATCAAAGCATAGAGATCTATAACCATAAATAATGTAGGATCAGATGTACATTAACCATATAAATTCATACATAACCGAGATTCAGAGATATACAAGCATATGGAAGAAACAAATAACTTTATTGATAGAAGTAGTAGAAGAGAGGATTAAAACCAGGCTGTTTGATCCAGCATCATCCTCCCAGCATTAAAGCCCTCTTCACCTCACACAAAGCAAGATCAGCCAACAATGTCTTTAAAGAGAAACCAACATCACTTCCTTGCAAATTACAAAATTCCTGCCTCTGGATATCTTGGATGAGGGATCCATATATAGATGCTTTCAGGAGAGTGAGTCAGCTTCTGGGATTTTGATTAGTGTCATTTCACTGATAGTTCTTGGTTCCACTTAGAGATTTTAGATCTCTTACTCATCCCTGGACGAATTCAGAGAGGCAAGTGTCATATGAACATTTTCTAGAAGATTCTCTGGGTTTCCACCTAGCACACTGCTTCTGCCATTTGTCTACTCTTGCTTATTGCACCCAATAGAAGGGCTTTCTAGTATGCATCACACCCCCCGTGTGTAATAAGTGAGATGCATCGCACCCTATGCATGGCGATGTCTGTATGGTCTTATTTTGACCAGTTCTGAGTAGCTTTTCATGGAGAACTTTTGGGATATGATGTAATCAGCTGACCTTGTTCCTTTAGGGTATGATACAACACTTTTAGGGGTTTAGAAGCCCTTGATTTATGGACATATGTGATTGGGGTTGCAGTGCCCAAATATGTCTATAACAGCAAGTGTTTGAAGATGAAGAAACAATCAAGTGCTTCATGGATATTGTCAGGTGTCGTAGCAGTTGCAACACCCTCCAAAAGTTTGGCTTACATCCAAATTTTAGACCCTTCCTTGGTTTTTCCTTTGATGGTTGCAAACATTCGAGCTCACCCCATGAGCTCTTGTGAAGTCTTTTCACCCTTTTTATTGTTTGACCAGCAATCAGCTTTTGGCATGTTGATTACTTTGTCATGCTTGCGTTCTTGTTCTGGTGAGTTTGAAGGTTTGTTTTTGTGTGTTTGGGTTGTCTCCTCTATATAAAAATCCATCGTACTCACACATAAAGTTGTAAGAATTGTCACACAACTGTCATCATAGTCATTCGAAGATCTATCTCAAGTGTCATGCTTTTCACTCTCATCTCTAAGACAATCTAACTAAGGGCATGTTTTGTCTTGTTGTCCTAGTGGTCTGTGTTGTCCTGTCATCAAAGTATGCTAAGTGTGTGATCACAATGTCAAGTTTGTACCAATTCACCCTCTTTCAACACTTCAACATTTCCCCAAAAATATGTCCGACGAGACAACCCTCTTCCACTGGACCATGATAGAGCTGCACTACACAGTCTCATCCCTTAGTGACCCTGATCTAATATGCAGAACTGCGCAATGCTTGAGGTTTTTCTCCATGTCAGTTGCGCTACACAATCTCGAAGGTGAGTAGCCTATTTTTCTCTCAGAACTGTGCAGAAAATTGCCTCCATGACCAAACTGAACTACGCATTTCTGAAGCATAGTCATCAAGCCTCCTTCTTGACTGTTGGAAGCCTTCACTACATTGAGACCTGGGTTTTCATTTTCCTCCAAAACTACACAGACATGCCCATCTGGTTTGCTATTGTCTCGCTCTACACTACCTTAAGAAACTGTGCAAACATGTCTAACAGGCCCTCTGCTTCCTGTCCCGAAATATACTCCAAATTTGCATAGTCATGCCCAAGATGTCCCTTATAGCCCTTTCATGTCGTGCTCTTGAAAATTGTGCATTCATGTCTAACAAGTCTTCTACTTCCTTACTCTGCATTGTTCTCCAAAACTATGTAGACAACCCTCTTCCACTAGACATTTCCCCAAAAATATGTCCGACGAGACAACCCTCTTCCACTGGACCATGACAGTGCTGCACTACACAGGCTCATCCCTTAGTGACCCTGATCTACTATGGAGAGCTGCGCAATGCTTGAGGTTTTTCTCCATTTCAATTTCACTACACAATCCCGAAGGTGAGTAGCCTATTTGCCTCTCAGAACTGTGCATAAAATTGCCTCTATGACCAAACTAAACTACGCATTTCTGAAGCGTAGTCATCAAGCCTCCTTCTTGACTGTTGGAAGCCTTCACTACATTGAGACCTGGGTTTTAATTTTCCTCCAAAACTACACAGACATGCCCATTTGGTCTGCTATTGTCTTTCTCTACACTACCTTAAAAAATTGTGCAAACATGTTTAACTGGCCCTCTACTTCCTGTCTCGAACTATACTCTAAAGTTGCGCAGTCATGCCCAATATGTCCCTTGTAGCCCTTTCATGTCATGCTCTTGAAAATTGTGCATTCATGTCTAATAGGTCTTTTACTTCCTTACTCTGCGCTGTTCTCCAAAACTACATAAACATGCCCAGCTAGCCCTCTACTCCCTTGCTCTAGATTTTTCTCCAAAATTGCACAAACATGCCTAGTTGAGTCATTGTTGCCTATCCTACACTACTTTCACAAATTGTGCATAAATTCCTAGTAGTTCCCTTGTAACCCATTCCTGCTTTGCTCTCATAATCTGTGAAGAATGTCCTAGCATACCCCCTGCAGCCCTGTCTTCTCTTCCTTACATGAACTATGCAAAAGTGCCCTCCTCAAGGTCCCACTTTGCAGTTGCCACTCGTGAACTTCACTAGGAAACTCAGCCTCCCAGTGTTCATTGTGAAGTTTTTCCCAACAGTGCAGGTTGTCCTCCTAGAGTTCCTCATTCCAACCTTAGTAAGTTGCACTCTATGTTTTCATAGTGAGTTGTCGTCCCTACCTGTCACCCAGAACATGAGAAGAATGCATCATGCTAGACTAGGAGGTTTTTGATTTGAAGTTGTCTCATCATGAGTGAATTGTAGGAATAGGTACACTGATAGATGATGGCAAGGCAATGAATGGTATGAAGAAGGAGTGCACATGCTGAAAGACTTGCTTGCAACTGGATCGACGTACCAAGCATATCAAGAAACAAGCGAAAGGAACACATGCATTGAATCATCATGCAAAACTGAGACCATCGAAGACCCCACAACACTATTCTATGCAGATGAGAAGACACAGCACACCAAGATTACATCCATCACTCAGTAGCACAACAACTTGACATGGACACCACAGTCAACCAATACATGTCAATAGTGTCATGTTGAGTTGTTTCACGAGATGTCTTTACCACATCAACGTTATGGTCCATATCTGTTGTAACTGAATGTAAAGTATAGTGAAGTCTTATGGATGCACACATATGTTGAAGATTCATGTATGTTGAAAAGTCATGGGAGGTTGAACAGTGATGTGGATAGTTCAAGAGTCACAAGGGCCAAGAATCACCCTTGGCTATATATGCCCCTCCCATTGTATGAGCAAGTACTTTTCACATTGGCTCCTCCCACATAGCATCGAGAGTCTATAGTTTGTTCTTCAAGGAGCTAGTAGTGGCTCCAATGTCCCATTACTGGGATTTGTGATGTATGGTGTACAAATGTGTCTTGATTTTTTTGCTTAACTCAGAAGACTATTAAGTCTAGCACGTCTTCATGCATGTTTTTGTAAATGTTTGTAGGAATACTCTTTAAACATTTGTAATGAATTTTTTCTTAACCTATACTAAGATATTTGAAATACTTTGGTTGTTTTAGTACTTACATTGTTGAAGATGTGTTGTATTTCTTATCACCATTGTCTCATCTCTGTGGAATACTCTGTGGGATACTAGATAGACCACCTTTGTGTATATTCTATCAACGTTGTCACATCCTTTTGGACTACTCTGCGGGATACTTGACATACCATGTTTTCTATCTAGTTATAATGACTATCACATCCATGTGGACTACTCTATTGGGTGACGTACGTATTTTCCCCTTCACCTCGGTTTTAATGACTGCCGCATCTATTATGGACTATTTCGCTAGATCATGGACAAACCCTTTATCATTTGCATGTGTCTCTTCTTGGTTGGTACTACTACCTCTCCTTCAAAGGCTTAATTTACTCTCCCCCTTTATATTGAGAGAACCTTGACACAATTACATTCCACATTCACTAGTCACACATACCTTTAAGTTTGAATATACCAGCATAACACTCTCATGTGCTGAAAGTTGGAGCCAAGGAAGATCTCTAAGTATATGGCAATTAGGCCATCATAACAGATGGGAATTCTACAACAAATCATGTGAGTTCTAGTTGGTACTTCATATTAGGATGATCCCCTTTCTTGGCTAGTCCAAAACTGTAAAACAAATGGCACTAGAAAGAGAGGCAGATGACAGGTTGTGCCCGTAGAGTCTAGTTTGAAACTCTTATTTAAAAATGGATCTTCCTAACATCATAAAATAGATATGTCTTTCTACAAAGTTTGAATCTACCATCCTTGTGGAAGTTATCCATGACATATCCAAGTTAAATTTCATAGGTGAGGGTGAACCATCTTTTCATTTCAATGTGCACCAAGTTATAAACTTTCCTGTGCCACAAGATAGAGTACAATGATGTTTGGACTGTATTACTCACCTTCACACTTGAAGGTCATGCTCAAATTTGGTGTTACACATTACCCTTCACCTCTATTAATTAGTTTGGTCAGCTTTCCAAAATGATGATCAAAACATTTGATGAGTATAGCCATCATGATTTCTGTGAAAAAATATTTTGTTTAAGTATGGAGCCTTACAAATTAGTTGAGGACTTTGTTGATCACTTCCTTCACCTCTGTTACAAAATTCCTAAGAATTTTGTGAACTTTGAATTCTTGAGAGAAGAGTTTAAATGCTTGGTTCATAGTTCTCAATACTATGAACCTCCTGACTTCCCTTCTTCCCCAACTCTTTATAACCATGAGGCACCTCAAATTGGAGAGGAGGACCACAACACCCCATTTTTTCCTTATCCTCCCCCTTTTCCAGTCCCAATGTCGCTACCTCGTGGTGATTGCAAAGCTCAGAAATTTGAGCAAAATGTGTTATAGACATTTTTGGGCACTGAAACCCCAATCCTAAATGTCCATAAACCAAGGGCTCCTAAGTCCCTAAAAGTGTTGTTCCAACCTCTAAAAGAACAAGGTCAGCTGATCACATCATCTCCTAGAAGTTCTCCATGAAAAACTACTCAGAACTGGTCAAAACTAGACCACCTCACCTGCTTCATGGACAAAGTGCACTGCATCCCACCTAAATACACATAGAGGGTGTGATGCATACTGAAAATCCCTTCTATGGGGTGCGATGGGTGAGAATGGATAAATGGCAGAGGCAGTGTGAGAGGTGGAAAATCATGGAATCTTCCAGAAACTTCTCCTGTGACACTTGCCTCCCTGAATTCGCCCAGGGATGAGTAAGAGATCATCATTCTCCAAGTGGAATCAATAACTATTAGAGAGAGGACACTAATCAAACCATAGAAGCTGACTCACCCCCCTTGCAAACATCTATATATGGATCCCTCATCCCAGAGATCTGAGGGCTGGAATTTTGTATCTTGTGAGGAAGTGCTGTTGGTTTCTTGTTGCAACATCATAGTGTTGGGTGATCTAAGCTTTTCATGAGGTGAAGAAGGGCTTTCTGCTGAGAGGATGATGTTGGGTCAGAACAATTGGTTGTAATCCTCCCTGCTTTTTCTTGATATCAATAAAGATATTCAAGTTTGCCTCCATATTCTTGCATATTTCATGATAGATGTTTGTGTGTGGTCAATATACATCTGATCTTATATTTTTTATGCTAGTAGATCTTTGTTCTCGGATAGTATTGTGCTGCTTTGATTCCACAGGTGCTCTTTGAAGCTGGGCTGACCAGGAAGCAAGTGGTGAGGATCTATCAGAAGGGAGAGGAATCAAGTGAGGAACCAAGTGCAAGATTGAGGTTGGTGTCCTCATTCCCCTCTTTTCTATTTTTTATAAAGGAATACGAGAGTATCTTTACTCTATTTGTTTCTAAGGTAGCTACCACCCTTAGTGGGACTAGCAGTTCTGCATAGACACTAGATTTCCCAGTAACAAAATGGCGACTCCACTAGGGAGTGACTAGATTGTTTGTTAGCCTATCTTTGTTTCTTTTATAAAATTACAGACGGAGCCTAATGCCAAGCTAGCTAGCCTTCGAACTGCATTTGTTTTATGAATGCAAAGTAGATCAATGTTGCTTCAGTCAATATCCAGGTTTTATTTATGAATTAAACAATCGACTTACAAACAGACTAATTGCCCTAAGTGGTAGATCTAGTAACCTCCTTAGATCTACCTCTGTGATTTGCATATACTAAACATCACTTTCTTAGCTTAAATCGCCGAACTGGATTGAAAATTGTGAGTAAAAACTTGTTTAAAGTCTTGCACTGGTACCATCGCACCCTGCCTTGAAGGCAGTCTATATGCATCGCACTTCCTGAGTGCAATAGGTGCACTGCATACTTAGTTCACTGTGTAACAGGTGTGCTGATCAAAGAAGGTCAACTTTACCTTCAGGCTTTGGTTTTTCCCTCACTATTTTTAGTCCTATTCTGGAGTTTAGCTATTTTTGGTCAGTGTAGCTTTGTAAAAGCCCCCTTCCAAAGCGTTTTTAGATTCATTGAATTTATTTTATAGTTGATCTTGCTTAAGAAATTTTCCTTTCAGGTTCACCGCGTGATGTAGATGTACAATTCCTAAAATGCAGTCTAAGATGATAAACAATCGTTTTATTTTCTTTTAGCAATGAAAATCCTAGCTACTAAAGAAAGAAGGATGATTTTTTTTCAGCATAGAGCACACACTATATGCACTATCCTAAATCAAACCAACAAGCAGTCTAAATGCAAATGCACATGCATGTATTATTTTTAGCCTTCTTAGTGTATGTGATGATAAGAAAGCTAAGTGCAAATCTGAATTATTTCCAAAGCGACAATACTCGACAAATTTCTT
>Ga0181473_100172_pt1 | contig 13042 bp, 8 predicted proteins | sample In2P11_FD_119089 | JGI IMG/M metagenome (GOLD analysis project Ga0181473, IMG submission 119089) | Clean room microbial communities from NASA Spacecraft Assembly Facility at Jet Propulsion Laboratory, Pasadena, California, USA -... ... | reverse complement strand
ACATTGTCTTTTTGCCTTTGTAATTTTAAAATAGGCATCCATTATTTGTGCTGAAGAATATTATGAGGATTCCTTTCCATTTATGAAGGTAGACTTAGGTTTGTTATTACATACTTTCGAGGAGGGGATGTTGACACCTAATCATTAGGATTGGGTGAATATAATGTAAATGAATAATAAGTAATATGAACAGTCATCGAGAGATGAAGTGAACAGTCTCTCCCTCATGTATATAATAAAGGCCAACCTAAAAGAATATGATATATGAATCAATTTTGCTTTGAGGGGTTACTACCTGGCCTGACAGGGATACACCAAAGGAGAATGTTCGAAGGTTTCATATTCTTCCGAGACATTGTTGAAATCATTCAAGAAAGAGAATGATAGGAACAAATCACCATCATCCCATAGCAGTGGCCACTACAGGGAAAGAGCTGAGGCAAACTCTCATCGCCATACTTACACAGTGACGACAAGGAAAGGTATAACCAGTCTCGATATTTGAGTGTTCATTTCGATTACAATCATGTTGTTAATGATGGACATAAAACATGGCATTAAAAAACATGTACTTTTTGTGGTTTACATAACCATATATTTGCTAAGTGTTGGAAAAATAACATCACAAAAAAGGAGGAGGCGTGAAAGACCCTCTTAAGAGTATGTAAAGAAACATGTTAAGCAGATCTGGAGGAAGATGACATATTGCAGTCATTGCAATAGAAGTGGCCATCAAAGAGCCACGTGTTGGAGGCTCCATCCAGAGCAGTGCCTTAAAGACAAAGTGTCGGTGCATACACCAGATGAAATGGTTGTTCGACCAGCAAATGTGCCAAAAGGAAATGACCCATTCATATCGATAAGTGAAAAATGGTTTCTAGATATGTTAGCTTGTCATGGTCATGCTTTTGTAAATCGTTTGTTGCATTTTAAATTGTAAAAGGTGATGATGTGTTTTCCATCACTTGTTAAGAAACAGTGATGTCTAGTCATTATTTTGTGATGAATTTTAACCTATGAAAGTGATGTTGTGTTTTCCATCACTTGTCAGAGCAACAATAATTTTTGGCCTTATCTTTGTAAATCATGTGTTGCAGTGATGGTGTTTTCCATCACTTGTTGAAGCAACAATGATATGTTGGCCATGTTTTCATATCTAGGGTATTGTTTCCATTTTGATGTAAACTTGACCACCAAGTATGTGTTATATGTTGGAATTTCTAATTCTAACCCATTAGATGCCCTTCATGTACTTTCTGATATATTCCTACCTACTTTTCTCTGTTAATTAACAAGTTATTTACCATGTAAATACTGGAAATAAATACAAGTACATTCTCAAAACATTACAAAAATCCACTAAAGGAAACAAAATAAGCACACAAGTGACACCATTGTTTTTGGACTAATGTCCCTGGAAAAACCTAATGTGGAAAAACAGGTGCAACTATCTGAGGGTTTTATTATTATGTTGTTTCTGAATGATCTAGGTGTCAAAACTAGCTCACCAAACATAGAGTAATGTCGGCAGTAGTACCTCTCCTTCAGAGACAGATGCTCCAGCAGAAACCCCATATAAACACTCCGACATCTCCTCAGCTCCAATCTGCCCCACAAAAAACCTCAACCTTAACCTCTATGGACTGCGTTAGCCACTTCTTCCCGCAGTGTCTGCTTTCCCGAGAGTTCTGGGAATTTTTGGCAGTTCTGGTTGTTCCTAGCAGTTCTGGCTTTTTCCCTTTGCGTCAGCTTTCCTAGTTGTTTAGGATTTTTCTCTTCCAAGTGCCTTGGTGAAGATGTCGACAATTTGCTCATTAGTGTAACAATGATGGAGATGGATTGTTTTGGCCTCAACATGATGTCAAATCAGATGATATTTGGTATTGATGTGCTTCGTTCGATCATTGAACTTTGTGTTTTAGGCCAACTTTATTGCAGAGGTATTGTCAATCATGAGTGGAGCTGATTGTACTTGTTTTACCTGCAAATATTCAAGAATTTTCCCGAGCCACACAATTTCTTTTGTTGCTTCAACTGTTGCCACGTATTCTGCTTATGTTGTGGAATCTGCTGGAACTGATTATTTGTGTGATCTCTAGGAGACATCTCCTAATCCAAGACTCATAGCATATCCTAAAGTAGATACCCCAATTTCTTTTGTCTCCATCGAAGTCTGAATCAGAGCATCCAATCAAGCTGAAGTCGTCCACGTGTGTATACTTGATTCCAAAGTATTGATTTCCCTTCAAGTACCTTAGAAGTCTTTTTGCAGCAGACTAATGTCCCTCACAATGCTTTTGCATAAACCTAGAGAGGATTCCAACAAAAAATGAAATGTTTGGTCTGGTAGTAGTTAGGTAGTTGAGACTTCCTACAAGCTGTCTATACTTTATTGCATCCTCAAATTCTTTTCCTTCAATAGATGTGAGCTTTAAGTTTTGTTCCATTGGAGTAGTAAGAGGATTGCATTCTGTCATGCCAAACCTGTTCAACAGATCTCCAATGTATTTCTTTTGAGAAAGAAATATGGACTTTGGATGTTGGGTTACTTCAATACCAAGATAGTAATGAACATAGCCCAAATCATTCATTTCAAAACTTTTCCCTAATTCCTTATTTATGGATGCAATGTAGCTTTCATTGCTCCCTGTCATCAAATGGTCATCTACATATACCACAAGATATACAACTATTTTGCCAACTTTCTTGACAAATAAAGTTGCATCATCAAGACCATAATGTTTGAAATTGAGTTTCAGAAGATGCTCAGTTAGTTTTTCATACCAGGCTCGCGGTGCTTGTTTGAGGCCATACAAGGACTTCATAAGTTTGCATACTTTATGTTCATGTCCTTTCACAAAAAATCCTTCAGTTTGGGACATAAAAACATTCTCTTTTAGATCTCCATTCAAGAAAGCAGTTCTTACATCCATTTGATGGACTTTCCAACCGTTTTGAGATGTTAGGGCAAAGAGTGTCTGGATGGTAGCCCATTTTTCTATGGGGGAAAGAGTCTCCTCATAATCGACCCCTTCCTTCTGTGCAAAACCTTTTGCCACAAGCCTAGCTTTGTGCTTGTCAAGTGAGCCATCAGCTTTATACTTGTTCTTGTAGACCCACTTGCAGCCAATTGGTTTGGTTCCTAATGGAGGATCAACCACCTTCCAAGTGCCATTCTTTATGAGGGCATCATACTCCTTTTGCATCACTTCTTTCCATTCATCATGAGAAGCAGCTTCTTTGAAGGAAGTTGGTTCAAAATCTATAGACAAGTTCAATTAACAATCATAAGAAACATCCATATCAACAGGTGAATTAGAGTCATCTACATCACCTCCATTTTGCCGGTTTGAATTTCTAGTTCCTGTCTTTCCAACCTACTTTGGGGGACCTTTCTCAGATGGTCTAGGTTTCTCCATTTGATTGAGTTGGGACTGAATCAAGGTTGAGTCTCCCAATTATGTCAATCACATCACTTAAAGCATCATCCGTTGTTGGAGTTTCATGTATGGGAGAGTGTTATTCAAAAGAAAATTTCACATGTTGATCTAGTATAGGAATCCCCCCTTCAAGATGTGGAAGCTGATTATCAAATTCTTGAAATGATTTTGTTTTTGCGAATCTATCCAGGCGATCAAGTTGCCGCTCAACAACATTGTCAATTTTGGATGATTCAAGAAAAATTACATCTCTATATACAACAAACTTTTTGTTTACTTCATCATAGAGATGCTATGCTTTGGAGGTGTTTGGATACCCTAGGAAGATACATTTACAACTTCTAGCACCAAGTTTGTTTCTATGTACCTTTGGTATCAAGGCATAATAGGTGGAACCAAAGACCTTGAGATGCCTAACCGAAGAAACATGTCCATACCACATTTCATATGGAGTCTTGTTTCTAATAACATTAGATGGACATCTATTCTTTATTTATGTAGCACATAAAACAACATCAACCCAAAACATTATCTTTACATTTTTGAAGAATAGCACGGATCGTACCATATTTAAGATTGTCCTATTCATTCTTTCAGCTACACCATTCTGTTGGGGATTATAAGGCACAATTGTTTGATGTTTGATCCCATGTTGGCGAATATAGTTTTCAAATTCATTTGATGTGTATTCTTTTCCATTATCAGTGTGAATAGACTCAATATGAGTCTGTGCATCATTTTCAATCCATTTATGAATGTTATTGAATGTTTGAAAAGCATCAGATTTGTTCTTCAATAAATAAACCCAACACATTCTGGTGTAGTCGTCAATAAATGTCATCATATATTTGTTTCCATTTACAGAAGGAATAGGCATTGGACCACATAAATCTGAATGAATGAGTTCAAGTTTTCTATGTGCTTTTGAATGTGAATCATGAAAAGATTGTTTGCTATGCTTTCCTAGAATGCAAGCATCACATTGCTTAAGTTTCCTAGGAATTGTAGGCAAACCAACAACACCATTTTTCTTCAACAAGCAGAGGTTGTCATAGTTCAAATTTCCAAATCTAGCATGCCATAATAAACTTGATGGAAGTGTACAGTCTTCATAATGAGAATTGTATGAGAAATGTTGTGTACGAGCAGAGGTTCCTTGCAGCTTGAGAATCCTTTCTTCTTCTATTTCGCTCATGACAAGTGAGTGGTTATATGCTTTTCTTACCTCAAGCTTTCCATCAAACATATGAATGGAGTGACCTTGCTGGTGGATATGGACCAAGGACAACAAGTTTCTCTTGAGTTGTGGGATATATAGAACATGATGCAGAAGAAAGTCTAGAAGACTAGGTAGTTTAAGCCTAATTGTGCGAAGCCCTGATGGCTTGATTTTTCATTGGTCCGCAAAGTATACTGCTCCATCAAAATTGTTAGTAAATTCTTCAAACAACTCTTTTCTATGAGTCATGTGGTAGGTTGCTCCTGAATCAAGCAACCAATCATTTTTCCAAGAAGCAAGTGAAGCATTAAATAAATCTTCATTTACTCCAATATTACATTATGCCACAACATAGTGAGCGGATTCAGCTGCTTTACCTTTGTTTGTATCATTAGTTTTACCTTTCTATTGGTTTCTTTGCTGCTCAATTTTGTCCGATGGTAACTTGCATGCAGAGGCATCATGTGATCCATTTCTCTTGCAACGTATGCAGTGCAAACCTGCCTTTCTCTTTGAGAGTGTCTGCCTCCCCTGCCTCTGAAATATCTTCCTCTTCCTCTTCGACCACCTCTTCCTCTGGAAGAATCTTGAGAAAGATTATTTTCTTTATGAGCAAGGCACATAGCCTCTTCAGAAGATTTAAGGGCTATCTTCTTTCTTAAATCTTTCTCTCTTTCAACAAATTTTTTCACAAGAGAGTCAAAGGTGATATCTTTGAGATTTCCATTTGCCTGCAATGACTCAAGATAATTGGAGTAAGTAGGATAAAGTGCCTTGAGAAAAGCGATAAGAGGAAGATCCAATTCAACCTTAGTGGATTTTATATCATGCATTATAGACTTTACTTCAGATGCAAGAGCAAGGGGATCATTATTTTGCAGTTCAAGAGTGAAGAGTTTAATCATGAGTTGGACAACTTCAAGTGTAGAATGTGAGTCATAGAGTTCTTTCAGCTTTTTTAAGGCTTCAAAAGTAGTTGAAAATGGTGAAATATGGTGACTCACCTCTTCATTTACAGATGCTGTGATTAATGCATAAGCTTTTCTGTTCTTGTTTTCCCAAATGACGAGCTTTTTGTTTGAGGTAGGCTATTCTAGCTCTTTGTCTCCATTTCCAACACACACTCCTTTCCACAACTCATTGAAAATTAGTGTGTGTTTTATCATCTGGGACCATTCAAGATAGTTCTCTTTGCCAGTGAGAACTATTCCCACGATGGATATGATTGAATGCATACTGTAACAAAAAATACTTTTGCTGCAAAACTTTTACTCTTAATGGGAAAAAAATATAGTTCTGATATGACTGGACAACAAACTCAAATTGACAACAAATGTTAGGCCTTTTTTTGGTAATACACACTATTCAAAATATGTATTGGTTTCTTTTTACATTGATCACCCAATGCCGCCCTTCAAATTTTTTTAACAAATTTGAATATCAGGGGACAACATCCCATCCTCGAAAGTATGTAATAACAAACCTAAGTCTACCTTCATAAATGGAAAGGAATCCTCATAATATTCTTCAGCACAAATAATGGATGCCTATTTTAAAATTACAAAGGCAAAAAGACAATGTATTAATGAACATTGCAACGTTTCCTAACACTCCATTATCAAAGTAGTATTCCATCAAACTTTGTGGTCTCATTACATGCAATAATCATCCTTCAACATTTCTTGGAAAGAGGAATTTTCTCAATTAACAATCGGTGGATACCCATTCATGAGGAGGAACAATCATCAAAACACTCTCGTGCCACTTAACAACACCCATGACAGTCACTGTACCACCTTCCTTGATGTGCTTTCATCAATCAATCCGCATTGGAATTGCTTTTGTTAGATTTTTGGTCAATTGTCTCAGTGAGCTAATCACAGATGTCTCCGAGCACAATGGCAATGTTCTCATTGAGCTCCCCAAATAGATGTGAATACAACATACCCTCGTATATCTTCAGAGGCTTTGGTTCATTCACCAACAGCATTTCATGCAGTAAAGTTGGTCATGGAGACGATTCATGCACTCAATGCAGTAACGCTCTCAACACAGCAACAGTAATGCTCTCAACACAACAACATGGAATGAGCAACGGTTCAACACTCCATCTTGACACATGAAAAATATGGCCTTCAATTCACTCAGAATACAATTATGCAGTGGGCATAGAACAATTATGCAATGAGCACAGAATGGGTCAGAATCACTTTTGGCAGACAGAGCGCACAAGGGCAGTGGATAGAGAGTGCAATAGGTAGAAGGGAGTTACAACTATTTTTGGGAACTAGCTCTGATACCATGTCAGGTCAGGCAGTAACTTCTCAAAGAAAATTTGATTCGTATATCATATTATTTCAGGTTGGTCTTTATTATATACATGAGGGAGAGACTGTTCACTCCATCTCCCGATGACTGTTCCTATTACTTATTATTTATTTACATTATATTCACCCAATCCTGATGATTAGGTGTTAACAATACTTAGCCTGTAAATCAAGGTCTCTGCGCAACCTCCAATGGTTGAGTTATTCCTTGGTTATTAACACCAAGTTATTTTTCTTCCTTGTACCTCATCGTGGTAAGGAGCCTCATGTTTGTCCCTGTAATTGGTATCTCCACATTTCCAACAGAAATCATACTATGTGAAGATGAAATTGAAGGGGATTCAACATATTTTATCTCCACTGTCAAGTTGGAAAGAACTGATGAGGACTTCTCATCATATGTTCTTGTTGGTTCGCTCGTTGTTCTAGTGAATTCCCCAACTTCCTTGTCAACATACCCAAGTTCTGCTTGACGGGGTAATTCCTCTACTTTGATGGGGTTGATAATTCCTTGGCCATTAATACCCAAGACCTTTCCTTCATACCCCATTTTCTTCAACAGTTTGGAGCCAATCCTTGTGGTATGATTTTCAAAAAGAGTAAAATCATTATCAGGAAACATACATGAATTTGGAGAATTTATTTTTACCTCACATGGGTCACATGGTAGCTTCTCCAAGGCCTCGTCCTTAGCTTGCAGTTGTTGTAGCAAATTATGTTTCTCCTCTTTCTCTTCTTGTAGAATAATCTTCAATTCAGCATTCTCTTCTGTTGGGTATATGAACAAAGTCCCACATTAATTAGAAGTGGGAAGGATCATGAGTATATAAGGATGGACAAATATCTCCATTGGTATGAGGCCTTTTGGGGTAAAGCCCTAAAACAAATCCATGAGGGGTTAGGCCCAAAGTGGACAATATCATACCATTGTGGAGATATGTGGTGTCCGGAGTCCTTTACAAGTGGTATCAGAGCCAAGGTTCGAAGTTAGCCAAGAATTCTCGGAATGCTGAACGAAGGTGGTGAGCCCCGGTAAGCCCGTGGATGAGCTTGGTTAGAGCAAGCTCTCGAGACAGGTGGTGCTACCATGTAAGGCGTGTGCTTCCAATGCATTGGAGTGGAAAATCCTGGTTGGTAGAGAGGGGAGAATCCTGCGGATGGAGAATAGTTCGAGGGGAGGCTCGATGGTCCTTTGTTCGAGGGGAGGATTGTTGGGTATACGAACAAAGTCCCACATTAATTAGAAGTGGGAAGGATCATGAGTATATAAGGATGGACAAATATCTCCATTGGTATGAGGCCTTTTGGGGTAAAGTCCAAAAACAAATCCATGAGGGGTTAGGCCCAAAGTGGACAATATCATACCATTGTGGAGATATGTGGTGTCCAGAGTCCTTACATCTTCTTGAAGACTCTGGCTGTTGTGGTTCATTTCTTTTATGGCCTCTTCCGTGGCTCGCAACTGAAGATGCAATCGCTCCTTTTCCTCTATCTATTTTTCTAGAGCTTCATACATTATTTCCACTTTTTGGGAAATTTTGAGCAAGGTCTCATACATCACTTTGTCATCCTCCATCATTGCACTTTCCATTGTTCACGCTTGCAATTCACATCCACGAAAAGACTGCTCTGATACCAAACTTGATCCAAGTTGACTCAAATCCTAGATTTAACCAAGATCTTTTACTTCCACGATATGGTTAGAATTGCATTTAAAAGAGCAGAAAGGAACATATATGCATGTTGTAAAGAAGAGGGAACATGACAAGAATTAACAACATAAAACACAAGACATTGATAATGGAGTTCATCTAGAAGGGACTACGTCTTGGGGCCCGATGTCAAGATGGTGTAGGCCATTGCATTAAGTGCTCGAAAGAGTGATTATGCACATGAATATGTTTTCTATATCACATGAGGAATATTCCCTCACACAAGAGTGGCTCCACGAGATGTTCTGCTGCAGGAACTCTCTTTCACAAAATGACTCCTATCAGCATGACATAATTTCACGTATGATAATAATGAGCATCCCGCCAACATGGCATCAAAGGGATATCAATTCAAACATACATGGAATCACATGAGTATCCCTTCAACATGGCGAAAAAAGGATCTCAACCAAAAACATGACAATAAGTACGTCTCACATCAAGAACAAAACAAGATCCCACATCAAACGTCAAACAAGGATCTATACAACACAATGCATCTGAAGCAAAGAGACAAAGAAGTACATGATAACACTGCATATACTTCACATCAAGGAGTTACCAAAAGAAGAGGATGATAAAATGTTGGATTTGGTTGTACCATCAATCTCGTGGCATCGAATATCATGGAAATGACTACTCACACATCGAATGCTGACACCTGCACTCCACTTTGAAAAGTGGCTGAAAATGGAATGATCAACTGGAAAATTTGACTATACCATCAGATTCATGGCATTGAATAATGTAAAATCAATTGTCAAATTTTTGAATTCTGACAAAGTGAAAATCTGGGGTATTATGAAACCAGCTCACAAAAAGATAGAAAAGATGGATAAACGCCTTCAAAATAAGCCTCTTCGAGGTGGAAACCTCCTTTACATTACACAAATGAACAATTCTTGGATGATACAAATGAAAAGGCATCCTTTCTATATATAGTAGTCTAAGGGGTCATAATATAATCAGAGCCGACGTAAGAATAATAATGTAAGGGCACAACAATAATAATAGTGGGCTTCTATGGGGCACAATAATAACAATATGTGGACTACATGGGCACAACAATATAATAAGGGGGTTGCACTAATAACAATAAGGGGTTACACTAGTAGTATAGGGACCTAACATGCCCCTCTCCTTCAAAAAGTTTTTTCCTCAATGCTTGAGTAGTTTTGGATGCTTCTATATAAAATTATCATCCTTCCACGTGGAATATTCAGTGGGAGATGGAGTGAACAGTCTCTCCCTCATGTATATAATAAAGACCAACCTGAAATAATATGATATACGAATCAAATTTTCTTTGAGAAGTTACTGCCTGACCTGACATGGTATCAGAGCTAGTTCCCAAAAATAGTTGTAACTCCCTTCTACCTATTGCACTCTCTATCCACTGCCCTTGTGCGCTCTGTCTGCCAAAAGTGATTCTGACCCATTCTGTGCTCATTGCATAATTGTTCTATGCCCACTGCATAATTGTATTCTGAGTGAATTGAAGGCCATATTTTTCATGTGTCAAGATGGAGTGTTGAACCGTTGCTCATTCCATGTTGTTGTGTTGAGAGCATTACTGTTGCTGTGTTGAGAGCGTTACTGCATTGAGTGCATGAATCGTCTCCATGACCAACTTTACTGCATGAAATGCTGTTGGTGAATGAACCAAAGCCTCTGAAGATATACGAGGGTATGTTGTATTCACATCTATTTGGGGAGCTCAATGAGAACATTGCCATTGTGCTCGGAGACATCTGTGATTAGCTCACTGAGACAATTGACCAAAAATCTAACAAAAGCAATTCCAATGCGGATTGATTGATGAAAGCACATCAAGGAAGGTGGTACAGTGACTGTCATGGGTGTTGTTAAGTGGCACGAGAGTGTTTTGATGATTGTTCCTCCTCATGAATGGGTATCCACCGATTGTTAATTGAGAAAATTCCTCTTTCCAAGAAATGTTGAAGGATGATTATTGCATGTAATGAGACCACAAAGTTTGATGGAATACTACTTTGATAATGGAGTGTTAGGAAACGTTGCAATGTTCATTAATACATTGTCTTTTTGCCTTTGTAATTTTAAAATAGGCATCCATTATTTGTGCTGAAGAATATTATGAGGATTCCTTTCCATTTATGAAGGTAGACTTAGGTTTGTTATTACATACTTTCGAGGATGGGATGTTGTCCCCTGATATTCAAATTTGTTAAAAAAATTTGAAGGGCGGCATTGGGTGATCAATGTAAAAAGAAACCAATACATATTTTGAATAGTGTGTATTACCAAAAAAAGGCCTAACATTTGTTGTCAATTTGAGTTTGTTGTCCAGTCATACCAGAACAACCAAGAAGGTTGATGCAAAGGGCAGAAGCCAAGGCTGTCAGGAACATCTGGAACTGCAGGGAACTTTCGAGAAAGTTAACACAGAGGGAAAAAGCTAGAACTTCTGGGAAAGCTGACGCAGAGGGCAAAAGCTGGAACTGCCAGGAATAGCTGGAACTTCTGAGAATTGCGGGAATAGTTGAGAATGCTGACACAGAGGGTAGAAGCTAGAACTACCGCGAATAGCCAAAACTTCCTAAACAACTAGGAAAGCTGACGCAAAGGGAAAAAGCCAGAACTGCTAGGAACAACCAGAACTGCCAAAAATTCCCAGAACTCTCGGGAAAGCAGACACTGCGGGAAGAAGTGGCTAACGCAGTCCATAGAGGTTAAGGTTGAGGTTTTTTGTGGGGCAGATTGGAGCTGAGGAGATGTCGGAGTGTTTATATGGGGTTTCTGCTGGAGCATCTGTCTCTGAAGGAGAGGTACTACTGCCGACATTACTCTATGTTTGGTGAGCTAGTTTTGACACCTAGATCATTCAGAAACAACATAATAATAAAACCCTCAGATAGTTGCACCTGTTTTTCCACATTAGGTTTTTCCAGGGACATTAGTCCAAAAACAATGGTGTCACTTGTGTGCTTATTTTGTTTCCTTTAGTGGATTTTTGTAATGTTTTGAGAATGTACTTGTATTTATTTCCAGTATTTACATGGTAAATAACTTGTTAATTAACAGAGAAAAGTAGGTAGGAATATATCAGAAAGTACATGAAGGGCATCTAATGGGTTAGAATTAGAAATTCCAACATATAACACATACTTGGTGGTCAAGTTTACATCAAAATGGAAACAATACCCTAGATATGAAAACATGGCCAACATATCATTGTTGCTTCAACAAGTGATGGAAAACACCATCACTGCAACACATGATTTACAAAGATAAGGCCAAAAATTATTGTTGCTCTGACAAGTGATGGAAAACACAACATCACTTTCATAGGTTAAAATTCATCACAAAATAATGACTAGACATCACTGTTTCTTAACAAGTGATGGAAAACACATCATCACCTTTTACAATTTAAAATGCAACAAACGATTTACAAAAGCATGACCATGACAAGCTAACATATCTAGAAACCATTTTTCACTTATCGATATGAATGGGTCATTTCCTTTTGGCACATTTGCTGGTCGAACAACCATTTCATCTGGTGTATGCACCGACACTTTGTCTTTAAGGCACTGCTCTGGATGGAGCCTCCAACACGTGGCTCTTTGATGGCCACTTCTATTGCAATGACTGCAATATGTCATCTTCCTCCAGATCTGCTTAACATGTTTCTTTACATACTCTTAAGAGGGTCTTTCACGCCTCCTCCTTTTTTGTGATGTTATTTTTCCAACACTTAGCAAATATATGGTTATGTAAACCACAAAAAGTACATGTTTTTTAATGCCATGTTTTATGTCCATCATTAACAACATGATTGTAATCGAAATGAACACTCAAATATCGAGACTGGTTATACCTTTCCTTGTCGTCACTGTGTAAGTATGGCGATGAGAGTTTGCCTCAGCTCTTTCCCTGTAGTGGCCACTGCTATGGGATGATGGTGATTTGTTCCTATCATTCTCTTTCTTGAATGATTTCAACAATGTCTCGGAAGAATATGAAACCTTCGAACATTCTCCTTTGGTGTATCCCTGTCAGGCCAGGTAGTAACCCCTCAAAGCAAAATTGATTCATATATCATATTCTTTTAGGTTGGCCTTTATTATATACATGAGGGAGAGACTGTTCACTTCATCTCTCGATGACTGTTCATATTACTTATTATTCATTTACATTATATTCACCCAATCCTAATGATTAGGTGTCAACATCCCCTCCTCGAAAGTATGTAATAACAAACCTAAGTCTACCTTCATAAATGGAAAGGAATCCTCATAATATTCTTCAGCACAAATAATGGATGCCTATTTTAAAATTACAAAGGCAAAAAGACAATGT
>Ga0181473_100171_pt1 | contig 13045 bp, 11 predicted proteins | sample In2P11_FD_119089 | JGI IMG/M metagenome (GOLD analysis project Ga0181473, IMG submission 119089) | Clean room microbial communities from NASA Spacecraft Assembly Facility at Jet Propulsion Laboratory, Pasadena, California, USA -... ... | reverse complement strand
AGTAGAGCGTGCGTATAGTTTCTGCGTTCAGTCAATCTACGCAGAGTGAATCGGTCTGATTACTTAGCGGATCTCGCTTGGTTCGTCGGTGGCCTCTCATAGACTGCCTGCTGCTTAAACTGACACTGAATAAGGCACTACCAAGTGCAACCCTAGAGGCACTTAGTAAGGTCGCCCACTGTAACCACAGCGACTTTTCTTCTCACTTTAGGCCGGCTCTCCTCCGGCACAAGGGGAGGAATCCCTAGGAAAGGTTTTATATACGCTTTTCTCAATAAGGTGGAATAACGCTTTTGCAGTAGTGGTAAATTGGAGAGTGAGAAGGTGGCGAGGAACCAATCGACTTCCTTAGAACAATGTTTGGATAGTCTAGAGGTGGGGAAGTATACGATTAAGAGAGGATAGATAGAGGCAAAAATGTGCATAAGAGAGCATACAGAGAGGAAAGCGATTCCATATATCCAGCTACGGGATTCACCCTTCGCGGGGAGGAAGGCCAGGAAGGCATTTGATCACCCGACCATAAAAGACCTGAACCGCTATCCGGAGAGGAGTAGGTGCTGGCTTATGTATTGAACTATAAGTATGGAGTAGCTTAAGTATTGAACCAGAAACCCTAATACCTAGTAGGTTGATGGGTCGCACGAACACGCCTCGCCCACTAGACTAGCTCCTGAATTCTAATATAGTAATAGATCGAGATGCGAAGCTATAAGTCCCGGATTCAATTGACCAAGTCTCAAAAGCAGCCGAGTCAGCATCATAACCACCAGCACCAGGGGTGGAGGCACCATCCTTTTTGCCATCATTCGTCCACTACCACCTCGCTAGGTGTCCCTTCCTGTTCCAGTATATGCTCTTGTTTCTAAGGACAATGCAGAGGTAAGGGTGTCGATCCAGTTGATTCAGCATTTGAATAAGTAGATCTCGTCAGGCATGGAAGGTCGGAGCTATGGCTTAAGTAAGGAAGAATCGAGCATCCGATCGTCATCTTTGTCCATCATTGACCCACAACGGAGCATTCTTACTTACTGTTACTACAGTGGTCTACCTATAGCGCTATAGCCCTGCATCCGGCAGCTTATTAGATACGGAATATAACATATGTAAGAATGAGACTGAGTAGGGTCAATCTTGTTCGCTACGCCTATAAGAGCCACAGCAACAGATATACTCTGGAAATAAGAAACCCGCACCTCCGAAGTACGTGCGCTACTAACCCAACCTTAACGAAACTACACATTATGACCCAGATCTACCAGCGGAGAATCTAGTTTATCCAATTCTAGGGCCAATCGTTCGTTGAACCCATTTCTCCGGAATCACCAACAGCAAAGGAAGGAGAAGCGAAGACAAGTGCAAAGGTGGGAGTTTCACCGGTTGACCAAGCAGCGATGGAAGCTATTGATTCAGTAGACCCTGCATCTAAGCCAGCAGCAGAGATTGCAATACCATCACCAGCAGAAAAGCAAGCAGTATAGGCAGCAGTGGTTTTAGCAGTTGATCCACCATTATACGCACCAGCAACGGAGTCACCACCACTAACATAAGCATACGCACCAGTTAACAAACCATCACCTCGCCCGGAGACGGATCCTTTAGTTCGAAAGCCTATTGATTCGGAATCAGTTGTATTTGAACCAGTGGTTGGAGTTTACCTAGTAGTTTAACCAGTTACATATCTAGCAGATCGAAATCGAGTTGACCCAGTTCCAGGAGCAGATTTAGTTCCAGGTGAAGAATATCCATAACCACTAGTGATAGGTCGAGATCAAGAAGACCCAGCGTCTGTTCGACAGCCATCACCCCGCCCAGATCCTGATATAGAACCACCTGCAGTGATGGAGGCGAAAGTCGACCCATCCGCATCATTTCAAGAGCCATACCCCGTTCATCGAGATCCAGATTCACTAGCTTCATCTCGTCCAGATACAGATCCAGTCAGATATCCAGGGCCTACTATATATCCATATTCAGAGCCTATTCGAAAGCCAGCATACCTCGTTCAAGTTGGAGATACGGACCGGATCAGCAACAGAGGAAGTAGCAGTTGACCCAGTACCAGTTGTTTCAGTGAAGTATAGCAGATGATTCAAATAGACTCTTCCCCGCAACAACCTGTGTGTTATTTTACAGTATAGAGAGTCCATGGATGAGCCAGGTTCACCACCTCAGGAACCAATTGGCACTTCACTGATAACTCAACATACCATCTTATATCCAAGTCCCGGCAGGAAGTTCCTTCATTGTTAAGGGGTTCAATGGAGGGTGTTGCAAATGCACCCTCTGGCCCTTGCGACTCATGATACTTCAGCGCTGTGAGAAAGTTCACAATAGCTCCCGCATGCACAACTGGATCTTTCTGTCATTCCATCAGATGATTTCACACAGTATGTGAAAGAAATGAGGACAGAGTTGGATGATCGATGCCGCACACTTGGGACGTCTTATCAACAGTGAACTAGAAGGCATGCACGCACACTGGCTGAGCATGAGTCTGGGCGCTTCTGCAGTTGAGGATGCGCAAGCAGGCTCGACCATAAGCCTTTTAGTTACTTATTTGAGAGCCCAATAAGTCAATTGAATTTGTACTCAGCCGTTCTCAAAGGCCCCGCAGATACAGACCTACCAATCTCTGCGACATAAAAGATTGCACATTTGCAAAAGGCATTCCAAGCCCTGCCCTTCAGGACCAGAATTGAGAATTGCAAGCAAAGAGAAAGCCGGTGCCGACCACTGAAGAAAGAAAGCTGGAGGCACCAATGAAGGTTGCAGACGAGTTGTATCAGAGTGTGAAAGCTAGTGCGGATAGGATTTCGGGCCTAGTCATCTCTAGTTTTCAGATCTGGACACATTTACGGAATTTTCTTTAAGTACCCATAGAATGATTCGATAGGGTGAGGGCTCAGGGTTATGAATGGATGAACTGCTGGGTTATTAATGGTTTAGAACGGAACTGAACTGCTGAACAGCTTTCTGCAGGCGGAACTGCTTTATGGCGGCACTGCTAATTCCCTGCTTGACCTGCTTTCTGTAGGCCCAATGCTAGAACTAATCAAAAAATATATCCATCCACAGGCTAGGTAGCTGGCATCTATCGACCCAAGCCAGAATAAGCATCTATCCACGGTAGCTGGCATCTATCCACGGGCTTGAAAGCAACTATACACGGGCTCTCAAGTAGGCGGGCAGGTTGGAGAGAGAGTGCCCTTCCTGTGCTTGGCCCCACCACTTACTTCCCTTCAAAGAGCTAGCTTTCGGGAAGCCTTATATATGATCTGGGGCAAGGCCCCTCTTTGACGGGAAGACATTCTCCAGGCTTTATGTTACTTGCTTGCTTGAGGGGCTTTAGGCTTTAGGCCTTTTCTTTTTCTATTCCTATGTCGCTGACGCACGCAGTTGAGCAAGAGAGAAAGACGACTACTTACTTCTCTTTCTAGCTGAGTGGCATTTCTATTATATATGCAATTATGCTTGCCAGCCTGGAAGCATATGTATTTGATTATAACCAGGACTTCCCCCTATTAACGAAGTGGGTGAGGGGTGATCGACCTAATTTGACTTAGTGAGTTCGTTAGCGAAGTGTAATCAGCTGGGGGCATGGCCCTATTTGTTTGTGGTGTCTTTCTTTTTGACTCGCTAACTCAGGCCTTCTTCTCTATTATTTGGTCTTACCTGAGTTGAGTGAGTCTCTCTCGGCCTTATCTTCTGTCTTTCTAGATGCATGCGATCATGCGAGCCAGCCTGCCTTATCCATTATATTCGGCCTGCCAGGAAAGAGATTTATTCTCTGTGGGCCATCCCGCTCCCTGAAAGTCGTGGGCCATCGTATCCCTACACGTCTTAGGCACACTAAAGCCAGTAGAGACATACCCGACCGAGAGACAGAGACTTTAAGGGATCGTTCTCGCCATCGTTTTCCTTCCGTACACAAGGTTAGGTCACTCCTTCGATAGGTCACTCGATAGGTCACTCGAAAGGTTAGGTCACCACACTCGAATGACTTTCCTCAATAATCCACACGACCTTTGTAATGGGTGTGGGGGTAGATCCATAATTCGGTGGAATTAGCGCAGGGAATGTCAGTAGGTAACGGGTTTATTCCCACACGCTACGTTTCTTCCGGATTCAATCTCACTGAGTCCATGTCGTAGAGGGACACTGGGGATACCCTTTTCTATAGATTATACAACCAACGTAATAATAATAACGGACCCAGCCCGGCTGGTAAAAGGACCTAGTAATCTCTATCAATCATATCTCTTTGTATACAATATTATACAATATTATGGTTAGTCTGCGGATCTGCATGAATCTGGGCTTTGAATTGGTCATTTTTAGAGTCAAACCTGTCCTCGCCTTTCTTAGGTCTTTAGAGCGACTCCGTTACAAATGACCAATCGCAGCTACTTTAAGGGAGCTTAAGCGGCCATAGAACGCACGCGAATGCCCTCACTATATGAATAGTGAGCGTTGACACCCTGATAAGCCGTTCGGGACATTGAAATCCAGCCAAGTTAGGGATAATGGTCAATCACTTTTGGGATAACCTTAATCTGCCCTTTTTCCGGTTGGTTGGGTGGCGTTTGGGATAACCTGAAGTGTGGGATAACCTTAAAGAACTACCCTTCTGTTTCCTGCCTTAGAAGGGTGAGGATATATGGTCAATTCCCTAATGAAAGATGGCGTTGCTACCCCGTCCAACCATACCAGCAAAAAAGACCAGTACTTTACTTAGCAAGCATTTGACCCAACCCAGCAAGCTAGCAAGACAGAATCCAGCCAGTTATAAAGGCGTAAATCTGTCAAGACAACTTCTAAGTATGGTCCGTTTATCCCACTCAATGAGATATGGGTCATCGATATAGTCAAAGTGCCATTTCGTCTAAATCAATTCATTGTTCAGAAAGCCTGCAAGAGAACAAGCCATCAACAGGTCTCTCTCCAACCGCATCAGCAGCTTAGCCAGGACACAAACCCCAGGTTACTTTATTACAGCTTAAGCATTGCCAGTTAACATGCCAGCTACGATTAGATATCGTGCAACTTCCACTTTCCCGGTCTAAAGCAAGCTCCAGTTATATCTCTAGCAGCCTAAGCGTCGCCAGTCAAGTGCGGGTGGGAGCAAAGACCAGTAGCCCTAGAGCAAAGGAAGCAGCTATAGCCATGTTTCATAAGTTGATAGTAGCATCGAGCATAGAGAGAGTCAAAAAGACCGCCAAGATATTCAAAGAGGCCGCTGCTAATATAAAGCAGATCCAGAATTCGATTCAATAGTTGGGTCAGCGATGGAGATAAGAGGCGGAGGTGCATAAAGAAGCTCTTCCTTTCCTTCCTCCATCAACTACTTGATCCGGTAATGCTTGAACTCGTTGAAGAGAGTCTATGGGCCTCCCATCCGATTGTCCCATCCGAGGGCCAACTAGATTACGTAGATGAGCGATCGGTTGAACAACTACAGGGGAATTCCGATTAGACCGACCTGACTGACTGGGATTCAACGTTATTTCCTAAAGGTGAGGTGATGGTATTCCCTACCCAAGGATGGATAACTAGAACAATCTCTCTTCTTCTACCCCATCCTTTCTCACCCGGCTAGGACGGGAGGCAAGACAGCCCTTTGTTACTTGTGGCCTTCGAAGCAGTTGGATGAAGGTAGGGCCAACTATCCAATTGTTAAGCTTCAATCCCTATGCAGGATGGCTTCAATCCCTCGCTCGGTAAGACCTTCTTGTTATCTTGTCCGACTAATCCATCCTGAACCCCCGGCGGGAAAGTTGTTAATTACTATATTGCCCATGCTTTCCCACTTCCCTCGGTAGTCCTTCATTCACTCCCTCCTTATTGCTTGGTAAGGCAGAGAGTAAGGGTTAACCGCCTCTCTCTAGGGCTGACTAAATGTCGATGCAAATCCACGTAGTTGATGAGCGACCCCCAAACCATAATGAGTAGGACGACAGCCCCAATCATTGTATTTCTCCTTGCACTAGGAAGCGCAAGCCCTCCGGACCTTTCTTTTTTGACCGACCTCATACCACAAACGCACGGATCTGTACCTTCTTCAGAAATAGAAAGAGACCACAACTGCACGGATGGCACGGCCAGATGGATTTGGAGTCTGACCCTAAAAGTAACCCTATAAAACCACCGATGCCCACAGAGTCAAGCAGTCTTTGTCTTAGAAGCCCCGAGGACCCCAACCTCAGGAAATAAGAGGTGGACATATTCTTTGATTGAGTAGTGGAAGTAGAAAAGGAGCAGTAGTACAATCAGTGGGATGACGACCTGTAGGACCTGTATAGGAAGTTGGACCAGTTGGACGACCTGTTGGACAACCTGTTTGACCAGGGACTGTAGGATAATCAGAGGGATGACCTGTTGAGGAATGTCAAACAGTTGGACGACCCGTAGCTAAACTAGCACAAGCCATTACTCCAAGAACGATATACAACGTTGTGTTACTTACGTTGATTTGAAAGCATACCCCCTTCACCATACCTCCACCTTACTTTTCTTTTGGGAAGGAGAAGATAGAATTATAGAGAGTCGCTGCAAACCCTTTATCAACAGAATCTCAACCTTACGCAATAGACTTGACGGTTGGTGAATACGGAGGGACTGAAGTGGGAGTCATATGGGCCAGATAAGTCAACGAGAGAGACTGTAGTTGCTACTGCTGCTGGGTGTCTATCTGGATCTGGACCTGGAACAGCTAGCTCTCTCTCGAAATGCCTTTTGTCCCTCAACCACCAGCCTCACCAAATACATCAAGTGAAACAGAGACCTTTCGCTCTTAGCCTTTGACCTATCACCAGATGCCTTTTGACAGGACCTTGATGCCTTAGCCTGTTTGATGTATTCATCACCAGAAGCCACAAGTCCCACAGAAGGAATAAGCCCGTAACCAGGAACCAGAAGCCTAAACAGGTCCAACAGATGATGGATGCCTGTAACCTTTCACCTTTAGCCAGCCAATTCCAACAAGTGATTTCTTTTCTTTCTCGTTGATTCACAATGCCGCCATCAGGTTGACCCGCTTGTCCGCTGAGGGTAAGGAATTTATTGCTTGCTTGACGTTAGGAAAGCAAGGAGCAGAGTCAGTCCAATCAATGTTGAGTAAGTAGCTGAGTCCAATCGATTTTGAGGAGATTATGAGTCTCTAGTTATAAATATCACATTTCAAATACTAGCACTACTTTCAATAGCCAGGCACCTTTTGCCAGAAGCCATAACCTTATTCCTCCTCTCTCTCACTTTATTTAGCCGAGTCCAACAGATACTGCCTAAACAGCAGCAGGTCCAATAACAAGAGAAACAGATGCCTTCATTTGACTTATTGGGTGGCCCCTCTCAAATAAGTAACTAAAAAACCACTAAAGTTTCATTTGACTTATTGGGCTCTCAAATAAGTAACTAAAGGGCCCCGTTGCCGGTTCAATTTACTTATTAGGTGGCCCCTCTCAAATAAGTAACCAAAGAGCGACTAAAGTTTCAATTTACTTATTGGGCTCTCAAATAAGTAACTAAAGGGCCCCGTTGCCGGTCCTCAATTTCGTAACCTCAATCGAGTCCCTCCGGGCCTTTACCCTTCAACCAACTTTGAGCCAAGAGCCTTTCACCAGTGTCGTCTTATGTTGATTCAGCATTTGAAGAGCAGAGTCCAACCGATGTTTTGTTTAGGAGCTGGAGAATGATTAGGATTTTATGCCGTTTGGATTATGCCAACCATGAGTCTGCTGCCTACCAGGAGTCTTATGCTGTTAGGATTCCGTTAGTCTTCAACCGAGATATGAGGAAGGAAAAAGGGGGGGGGCTGGACACACTGCCTTGATTTATTGATTGAGTAAGCTGGATGCCAGGAGGAGTCCCAAGAGTTGATGCCAGCAGGTTTCGACCCACTTGATTGATGCCAGTAATAGCTGGGATAGGTATGCCAGTAATAGCTGGGATGGGTTACTTCGGATACTTTACTTGGATACTCAGTTGGGATACCGGGCTGGGCTGGATACAGTCGGTGCCTAGAAGCTACGGTCAGTGCTAGATAGAACAATCTATACTCATAAAATATATATATACTCAGGGCATGAAGCTCTAGTCGGTGCATAAATGAAGTCTAGTCCGTGCCCAGGAGTCATACAGGAGTCTTTGCCGAGGATAGCCTATGCTGGGAGGAGTCGTTGCCACGGGGTCACCGCCATACAGACAACTGCCAGTCATACCGGGAATGGGCTCAAAGGCAAGTCCCACAGATACAGCCTTCTTACGTTGATATGCAATGAGAGGATCATAGTGCTGCTAATGCTGATGGTGCAACATGATAAGTCGCTTAGCTTATTGTCTCGTATAATTACGTATATAACGCAAGCTTAGAGATATATTCTCAGATATTGATTTTTCAACAGCCTACCGGGATCGGTCCAGGCCAGAACTTCAGATGCTACCGAATACAGAAAACACTCTAATTTGATTTTTTGCCTGCCTTTCTCGAAACCTCGTTCTGGATAATCCACTCATCGGAGGTATGAAAGTGAAGGACTTGAAATACCAACCTTCATCTCCCAGATGCTGGGAACTTGGGAGAGAATGCTGGATGGTTTCAAGATCTCACTTCTGTGGAATATGGTTTCAATATTTTCATGCTGATCCTGAGACCCCGGGTGAGCAATCTGTCATTAGCAGATCCCAGTCTTTAAGCAGTTAGTCCTGTTTGGACACTAGGAGATCCCTCTTTAGCTCCTTTTACTGCTTTCATGAACCCCACCCATCTTAGTTACTGGTTCCTTAGCTCCTTTCGGTCGCAAGAGAGAGGATACGTTACGTAACGAGTCTTTATGTGCAAGATTGGTCAAGCGAGATTCTTATTCCCGGTCAAAAGATCTGAATTCCGGGATGAATGGGAACTGGTATTAACGTCCTCCTTTTATATCTAATTTGGCCAGTAGGTGGAGCACCGGTGTGCTGGCTGATTGCTCCTGGAGCGGTAGGGCCCCTCACTTTCTTTTGTTCGGCTTTCCCAGGTGATTGGAAGATCTGGCCATAGCTATAGGAATAAGCTGGGGGCGCTCTTGCCAGCCATTGTGGATTCGGTAATTGCTTGCCATTGTGAAAAGGTTGGAAGAGCTCAAATAAGAATAGGGGTCGCCTAATAATAGTAAGTAGGGCGACGCACTAATCTGAACCTATGGATGGAATCAGCCCAATCTATCTATCCTGTTGGCCCCGATTGGAATCCTGTAGGAAAAAACTGGCTTAGTCAATCAATGCTTGAGCAGAAACATCCCTCATCTCGCCGCCCATCCGATACAGCTGGGCATCCGATCTAGGTCAGACCTCATCAAGGTGTCGAGCATCCATAAGGTAATCCGATCAATAAGCGAGAACGAGCGCATGAATGAACCCTTTATAAGTCAGGGGCCTGCCTGTCACTTCAAACATAGAATTGAGATTGATGTGCCTGGATGGATGATTTGGACTAGCTAGATGCCGGCCCACCTCCCCGCTGGCACTACTCCCGATATAGGGATTCGATCCAGCCAAAGCAGGTGCAGGGAAGAATCCAACCGGGCGATTAGTCTTTGTGTTATGAGCTTTCTTGGTGGAAACATGTACACTGGTCTATGTGCCTCACTGATTAGTAATGTTATACCATCCTGTAATAAAGAGACTATAGATATGAAACCTACTCACTATCCATGGTACTTGTTGGCTCTCTCCCTCTTTCACACTGATCTAGCCTCTAAGATCTTTATAGATCTATCCCTCTCAATGGTCACCACCATTAGTGTATCAAAATATTTACCATACCATAAAGCTACTCTATAAGCTATAATTCTAGCCACATAATCATATTTGGCCCCCACAACGCCTCATAAAGGCACTTTTCATATCTTAACTGGTGGTATCTCCACTTGTGAACCTATAGGAATAGTGGAACCTACCATAAATTCTCTAGCACCACCTACCTACTATTATTGTAATGACTTATGAAAAGCATGCTTACCTTGTAATGAGTCTTGTGGGGCTTGAATCCTAGCATATTGATTGGCAATGGCCCTTTCTAGGCTAGTAATCCATATGTCCCTATAATTTCTCACTATTGCCACTTTGACTAAATCACTAGGTCCTATTTGTACCTATTTGGTAGCCCTTAAACTAGAATGTTCTATACTTCACTCCTCAACGAAGTGACTATGGTCCTTAGAGTCTCTTGATATGCTCTCTATTCTTAGAAGATATCTACATCATTTATGCACATCTAGTAGTTAGCTACATACTCTTAGCATATAATCAATCAAATGCTCCTACCTACGGTGAAAATACTCATATTAGTAATATGTGCACCTTTTTGGATCTACGCTCCCTTGACATAGCCTATGTAGCCCCACCACCAGACACTATCACTACCAGTCTACTAAATCAAACTCCAAAGTCTAGGGCTTGCTCTATCTTAGTTTATATAAGGGCTATCACACCTATACCTACAAGAGTATCTGCTCCACCCTCGGGAGCTACCTCCTCTCTCCTCTTGCTAAACTGTCTGACTATGGTCTCCAATCTAGAATCCACATAATTCTTTAGCCAACTAAATCAAACCTCCATATCTATTATATAGTATCATTGCACTCTATATCTAAGGACATAAGACCTCATTAGCTTTGGCATTGATGCTATAGGGTGAGGGTGAGCCTGCCGAACTCTCGACTAAAGGAGAGGTAGCGAACTCTCGACTAAAGGCCGCCATCGATATCTTCCCATTTTAGTCAAACTATCTCTATTAGTCAATTCATCCTCATGTACTTGTGTCTATAACAAAACCAAATTGTATCTGTATCATATGATATGCTACCCTTATTACCTAACTTGCAGGGAGGATATGCCCTGCTCTAGACTATATCACCACCTGTTATTAATATGTACACTCTAAACCATCCCTATGGATCTCTAACTCTTTCATACTTCCTAATGGTTGGCCAATCTACTTGAATAAGAACCTCTCTCTCTAGTCTCCACTAATGTAAAGGGCATTCTAATAAGAGACATGCACAAGCAGGTATTAAGGCAGGGGCCAGGCTTATTCCCACACGACATTAAGTTCTTGGAGCAGTGTGGGTTACTCGAGGCATTGTATTTAGAGAGGATCACGATACCACATGAGCAAATGACAAAGATTCGCTATTATTGGGATCTTACTAGACATACATTCTTGACCCCTTTTGGTGAGATGGGTCCCGAGGATGTGCACCATATAACTGGGTTACTTATCATCGGTAGGGAGGCATACATGATGGAGCCTCGAAAGATGACCTAGAGGGAGATTAGGGACTTGTTCATGTTCATAATGAGTAGGAGGATACATTATAGAGCTACTTAGAGGGCTAGAGGTGGATTATTGTATAACACATATGCTAGGGAGTCACACCACAATCCAAGCTTTCTCTTTTAGTAGGCTTTAGTGTGTTACTGCTGTGGCATGCATTATGGCGATACCATCCCTACAGGAGCTATGGTCATTATTAGAAAGATTTAGGGTGAGCTTAGTATGCATTGATACAGTGGTTTTAGGAGATGGTTTATAAGGAGTGCAATGCAGATGTTGAGTGTAGAAACATACAGATCACATATGGAAATTTCATTATGGCTTTCTAGTGGGAGTGATTAGCTTGTTGGAGACCAGATAGAGGACCTAACATCCATGGTCAGCTTATTATGAGGTGGTATCATGGTCATACTATGAGGGGTGATGACTGGCCTCGTTTGGAGAAGTATCCTCCCGAGGATGTGATGTGGCGAGGTGCTTATCCTACTCCTTCAAAGTGTTTGGATTATACTATGAATCAGAGCATACAGACACTCTTCAGGAGGTATAGACATCCGGAGTTATTACACCCCATGGCCGGATTACTCTTATAGAGGTGGATTAGACCTACTCATTTGCCTACTCCTAGGATATGACCACTGCCTACTTCCAGAGGTGAGTGATAGCCTGGCCTGTACTATGGCCACACATAAAGCGACAGTGAATACGGATGAGGTCTAAGTGGAGATTACAAATATCCACTGAGCATGTTGACAGGGGTTGGACACAGGTCATTACAGAGTACCAGGATGAGGTAAGGTTCGCTAGGATACGCGAGGTGGTTGCCAGACAACACATAATAGGGGCACAGAGATCTGGTGTCTGTGACACAGGTAGAGCTAGACCTACTAAGGCTATAGGTGAGGGAGTGGCACAGGTCGAGGTTACAGGTATGCAGGAGGAAGGTGTTTAGGGGCCTATCGAGAAGGGGATAGATCTAGGGTCAGATATTTGTGATATTGAGGCTGTTAGGAGCTTCCGCTTGAGGTTTTGATTGAGACAGTATTTGCTATGATCTTAGAGGGTAGGGTATATAGATAGGATGCATACAGATGACTTATATGAGCTGACCTAGAGCATAGAGAGACAGATCCTTACACTTCTCGTGGATGGCGTACATTGAGGGATGGTATGCAGGGGCAAATGGATACACAGAGGGACTTATATGAGCCTATACTGAGTCAAACACACATCCATTGACCACCAACCGTCGAAACATGTATCGTATTATGAACGAATTACTAGATCCCCTCCATAAGTCATATGCAATTATGTTATAACCAACCTAATGAATGCAGAAACGATACAGAATGCTGTGAAATGCGTCTCACTCTTGCTTAGACCCGCGGGTCACGAAGAAAGAATTATAGATCTTATTCACAGCAAGTAGGTGTATACTATGCATCCATGGATGGAAAGACAAATTGCACCGGTGAGACCAGGTGATGCCTTATCAATTTTTGCATACCTCCCACCCAATCCAATTTGTTCAGTTTCTCGTCGAAAGTAGCATAGATCACAAGAAAATGTCGGTCACTGAGAACATCAAAATGACTATTGACCCACCCACCCCAATCCCCGAACGAAGTCGCTTGTCCGCATCTTGAAAGGATATCTGGCTGTCAAAATGGATGTACTAGGACCCTGACCAGCTTGTGCTTGCCTCAGTATAGGCTCATATAAGTCCCT
>Ga0181473_100170_pt1 | contig 13058 bp, 12 predicted proteins | sample In2P11_FD_119089 | JGI IMG/M metagenome (GOLD analysis project Ga0181473, IMG submission 119089) | Clean room microbial communities from NASA Spacecraft Assembly Facility at Jet Propulsion Laboratory, Pasadena, California, USA -... ... | reverse complement strand
TCTGTAAGTTGAAAAAGGCTTTGTATGGGTTGAAACAAGCTCCTAGAGCTTGGTATGCAAGACTGGATAACTACCTCCAACAACAAGGCTTCAAAAAGGGAGTGGCTGGAAGCCATCTATACTTTTACGACATTACAACATAGACCATTGGAACAATAAGATAAAGCATTACCTCTATGAGACTATCTAAACAAAAAGCGACGAGTGCGACACTTGAGATGGACTTAGGACAACTGTGACAACACTTCTGCGATAGTGCTTAAAACTTTGTGTATGAGTTTGAGAGGTGTTTACATGGCTAGGAAAACTTGTACACACAAATGCCAACCTTCAAGGTCACTCGAAAGGCTCGCAAACGCGCCATGAAAACTAAACATGCCAAAAGACAAAAATTGACCCAACAAGCGAAAGGGAGAAAGACAGTTAAAGGAAACAATGGGATGGATTTTAGTGCTTGAAACCATGCATTTCATTGAAGACATAATGATATTACAATGATAAGCAGTCCTTCAAGCTACACTAAGAGGTGTATTTCAAAATATGTACTTTTTTTCCATGCCTACCCTCCATAGGGTTATGCATCAGATGGAGTCTTCATGTGGTCCTGATCTTCTATCATACCTTGGGTTCCTTGGTCTCATTATCTTTTGTCCTTAGCTCCTTAGCATGTCATCCATCTCCATGGTAGTTTAAGCAAGCAGTGACAGATACAAGATGAGGCCTTGGGAGGACACATCTATGCAGTTTCACGAGGAAAGGTGGACTAGGCAGTTGAGATGCCCAAGGAGCAAAATTGTGCAGTTTGTAAAGAGATTGGGTTCCGATTGACGGAACGAAAATGGAGGAAACCACTATGTAGTCTTGGATGCTAAGGGATTTTGGGATTTATGTGCATTGCATAGTTCCGATAGGTAAGGGAAAAGTTTGAGGGTTGTAGATGTGAAGTGCGTAGTTAAGGAAAGCTAGGTGAGGCTAGGTTGCTAGGGAAACTCCTGAATTTGGCTAAGTGTGGGATCAGTGGAACCGATGTGAACAGTGATAGAACTTGAATAAGATCACACACTTGAACAATTAATGATACAACACAGACCATACAAAACATATAAAAACATACTTCACTTAATGCAACAACCTTTGTGGAATCTTACGACAAGTGCAGCTCCGATGATAGACTTTGGGAGGATAAGGGCGACACTTGTGCAAGAGTGCATGAAATGAGCGTGAGATATGTCTATATGATGAGAACAACCCATTATCACAAATATTTCCTCTTGAATCAAAACAAACTTCCCTTTGCATGACAAGCAAATGCCCAAGGATGAAACATACTATATAAAGGTAAAAGCGTGAACGACTCTTAAGATCAAAGAAGGTGGCTTGAGATCATCATCTTACCAATAAGTGACTAAGGAACGATCAATCACAGGATCCACAATAGGCTCCAAAATTCAAGTATAGGACAAAATTTTGGAGGGTGTTGCAGCCACTACAACAGAATCCTAAATAACTTCCACATCTCAGAGAGCCATGCCTCAATATCTTTTGATTTCTTCACTTCATCATAAAATGTAGGAGGCTTTGCCTTCTTAAACTCTTATAGCATACATTATTTCTCCCTCCTTTACTCATGATGTTGTTGATGATGATGATGTTGTGGTCAATTGTGAGTATTTTCATACTATTGTTCAAGGGTGCTTGCCCTCATTTTAGGGGAATCCAACAAAGTACCTCCTTTCACAGTGTCTTCACTTTACATCTTATGCCTTTTCCTAGATCCATTGTTAACTACCCCATTAGTTCTTTCTTGTTTCCCTAAAGGGATTTTATTGTTTCTATGAGTAGATCCCAACTCATGATGCTCTTGCCTTTGTAAGTCTAAGAGGCTCTACAATATGAAAAAAATCACTTTTCCTTGCCTTTCTTGTGCTTTAACAAGCCTTTCTTGTGGCTTAATAAGCCATTCATTATCAACCTTACAACTCCTTATCTTAGCTCTAAAGCTCCTCAGAGTACCCATCCAACTAAGAGAATTTCCCTCTCCTCACTTTTCAACTAATATTTCCTCTTCAACTATTCTTTGTTCTTCATATCCATTTCATTAATAATTAGGGATATATTGCGCCATTATTGTCCTCATATTCTTTGAATTTTACTGTCTTTCATGTGATTTCCTATACACATATAGTTGTTAGATATTTAAAAAAATTCCAAGGCATAATAAATCGTATTACCTTGGTTTGTTGTTGGAAATCTACTAGGATAAAGCTAGCTGCAGCAATATACCTTAGTTAGCACATCAATATCAATAAAATCACACCCTATATTTATTATCATGCTACATGCATATGTATATCACAATGAAGACATACCAAACAACACACATGATCAATCCATACAATAATCAAGTGTAACACATATCACATGTGCTATAGCATCATCTTATCTTCGAAGGTCCATAGTAGAACCTTGTCTTCACTTCATTTGTGACAAAGCCCATCCAATCTAAGTGTTAAACCTAGAAGCTCTGATTGTTGGAAATACTGGGGGGGGGGTGAATCAGTGTTTCTTACAATAATTTTTTAATTGTTCTAGTGATTCCCAAAAGCATATATGTATTTGTATATGTATACACAGACCACAAAAAGCAACAACTGGAATTAATGCTTTTACTAAAGAAACGCAAAACAGTGCAATGAAATAAATACAGCATTAATATATATCTAATTGTGAACAGTTGCCAAGCTCCAACTTGGACTTCAGTGAGGCTCCAACCTCAATAGCACCAACTCAGTTTTGCCAAGACACCAATCTTGGACTTAGGAGCACCAACTCCCAAGGACTTCAATCCTATTCAATTCTGAGGCTCCAACCTCTTTGGTATACACTGGAGTGTTGCTGCACTCTTTTCAGCTTCCATTGCTTCTGTTGCCCCCTTTGCTTCTACTGCTTCCACTATTTCATACTCAGGTTATACTATACACCAACTACTCCATCAGTTCTCTGTTTTTTCTGTTTTTATATGTTCCATGCCCCTGTCCATTCATCTCCTCTTACATGCTGGCTCTTTGGCTTCCTCCTCAGTAGCTATCATTTCCTATGACTCACTTGATCGCTTGACACTTCGGCTTCCCATTCCTTTGCTTCTTCTGTCTATACAAGTGTTCCAATATTCGCAGGACGTGTTGTATCAATGGCAAGCACTGAGTCAACGCAGAGGACCATATTCATAAGACTGTAACAGCGCTGCTTTGCCAATGATTGTGGGCATACGCTGGAGCTGCTTCATTTAACATACAACCACATCTTATCCCAATCATAATTGCCATGATTTGGTCTCCCGCACTATCGGGACTGTTCCTCACAGTATTTTCGCCTCCATACTTTAGAATCGGAGCCACCCTTTTATCACCACTTTTATGTCTATCAGAAGCCACTGCCCATCCGCTGTGTTAACTATCTTGGGCTTTAAAGCATGCGGCTACACATATACAAATATATGGCCAACTCTATAAAACCCCGCGGCCACATATATTTTAATACATGGGAAAATAACATAAGTACCGCTCCAGTTCACATATGCGGATCCCAAATATTATTCACCCGCCTCTATACTTATCGACGGGTCCGTCCATTCGGCAATCGCAATAACCACTTGACACCAACCCACGACGCCCTTGCGGACCCGATACCTCTTACATCCCTTCCTATAATGACTTCAGGTCCGGGATATCGGGGTTATCGCGGCCTCTTGCGATGCGATAGTTCTGCGGACCCGACGACCCTCTATACTCTGCTTCTTAATGATTTCGGGTCCGTCATTTCGGCAGGTTCGCATCGGTGGTTTTGTCATGCAAAGGGTTTGCGGACCTGACGTCCCATTCAATCGGCTCTTTATAATATTTCAGCTCCAGCTGTCGGAGCACACAATTAACAGTCCCAAAGGCCCTTGCGGACCTGATATTACTTTATGCTCCCCTTTATAATGGTTCGGCTCCGGACTATCGGAGCATACACTTTGGCGGTTGTGAAAGGCTCCACTCCTCCGATGCGATATTGGTTTCGGATCCGAAATCCTTATCCGCTGCACTTCATAATACTTTGGCTCCGGGATTTCGGAGTGCACAGTTAAGAGCTTAAACGGCCCTCTCCGACACGATATTGGGTTCGGACCCGATATGGGTCTGGACCAATCTAAATAAGAATTCACGTCCGCTCTCATCCCTAAGGGTTCCGATATGATATCGCTGCGATTTGCCTCCATTCCCGATAATCGTTAATACATGCATATGTGGGTTTTCATTGCCTGAACAACGCCCGATAGTATTAATGAAGGCATATGTGGGTTTTGATCACCCGAACAACTCCCGATAATGTTGTCTGAGGCATATATGGCTCTGTTTGCTTCACTTGCTCCTCCGATGGCTCCTCTTGCTCTGATATGCTCCGATAGCTCCTCTGGCTTCGTCTCCGATAGCTCCTCTGTTTGCTTCGCTTGCTCCTTCGATGGCTCCTCTTGCTCCGATATGCTCTGATAGCTCCTCTGGCATTTGTCTCCTCCTCTTAAATATTGCCATATTGACATCAATGACAATTTGTGTCCAACAATCTCCCCCTTTGTTATTGATGGCAATATTCTTCTACTCTCTCCCCCTTTGTCATCAATGGCAAAGAAATGCATACGAACTCCCCCTGTTGAACTGCTCTTTATGAATGAACTTTTGTGATGATAAAGAAATAACCCCCATCTTTTGACGTAGATGTTCGAATGCTTCCCGAGGAAGAGGTTTTGTGAAAATATCAGCTATTTGCTCCTTAGTACTGATATATTCCAGAGCGATGTTTTCTTCAGCTACTTGCTCACGGAGGAAATGGTACTTGATTGGTATGTGTTTGGTTCTTGAGTGCATCGCTGGATTTTTGCTGAGACTGATAGCGCTGGTGTTGTCACAATAGACGATAATCGGTTGATTTGTACATATGTCGAGATCTTTTAGAGCTTCCTTCATCCAAAGTATCTGAGAGCAACAGTCTGCTGCAGCAATATACTCGTCTTCGGCTGTGGATAATGATATGGATGACTGTTTTTTGTTGAGCCAGGATATTAAACAGTCTCCTAGGAAGAATGCATTTCCACTAGTACTTTTCCGATCATCTATGCTTCCAGCCCAATCAGCATCGGTGTATGCAGTTACCGTCAGTGTTGAGTCCTTTGGGTACCAAAGACCAAAATCAGAGGTTCCCTTCAAATATCTGAGAATTCTTTTTACAGCTAATAAATGAGATTGTTTGGGAGCAGATTGAAATCTTCCCACCATTCCTACTGCTTGCATTATGTCTGGTCGTGCAGCTGTTAAGTATAGAAGGGCTCCAATCATTGACCTGAAATGAGTTGCATCTACTAGAGGGGAGTCATCATCTTTGCTCAGTTTGCAGTTTGTGGTCATGGGAGTGCTCATGGGTGCACAGTCCTCCATTCCATATTTTTTGAGCATGTCTTTTAGATATTTGGCTTGATATATACACAATCCTGCTCTAGTTTGAGATACTTGAAGTCCAAGGAAGTGGGACAGTTCTCCTATCATTGACATCTCAAACTCTTTTGCCATGCTTTCAGAAAATTCATGGCTCATTTCATCATTATTACTAGAAAAAATCAGATCATCGACATAAACAAGAGCAACTAGTAACTTACCTTGATCTGTCTTTATGTATAGATGGCTTCCAGCCACTCCCTTTTTGAAGCCTTGTTGTTGGAGGTAGTTATCCAGTCTTGCATACCAAGCTCTAGGAGCTTGTTTCAACCCATACAAAGCCTTTTTCAACTTACAGACTAGGTCCTTTCCTGTTGTCAGATCAAAACCTTCTGGCTGCTCCATGTAGACTTCCTCCCCGAGTTCCCCATTTAGAAATGCTGATTTCACGTCCATTTGATAGATTTTGAATCCTTTTGAGCAAGAAAATGCCAAGAACATCCTGATAGCTTCCAGATGAGCCACGGGTGCAAATGTCTCTTCAAAGTCAACTCCTTCAATTTGTGAATAGCCTTTGCAGACAAGTCTTGCCTTGCTTCTGATAACCTGTCCTTCCTCATTCATTTTATTTTTGAGCACCCATTTGGTTCCTATTATGTTTTTGTCCTTTGGACGAGGTACCAGCTCCCATGTCTTGTTCTTCTCAATTTGGGACATTTCTTCTTCCATTGCTTTTACCCAATGAGGATCCTTACTTGCTTCTGCAAATGTTTCTGGTTCTATCATAGATAGGAGGGCAACGACTTTTCTCTTGGGTGAGGTTGTTATCCTTCTTCGGGTCTGCAAACCTTCATCTCTATCGCCAATGATCTGTTCTTCTGGATGGTATCTTTCTACATACTTCATCTTTGAAGGGGTATGAGGTGGTTCTCTTTTCTCTTCTTCTCCTTCATCATCTATCTCTTCTTCTTTAGGTTCTTCTTCTTCAATGAGAAAATCATCTTCATGTTCTTCAATTTCCTTTTCTGGAAGATCTTCATCAACCTTTACATCGATGCTTTCCACTATTTTCTTTAGTCGAAAATTGTAGCACTTGTAAGCCTTGCTCCATGGAGAGTATCCAAGGAATATCCCCTCATCAACCCGAGAATCAAATTTTCCAGGTGAGCCATCATTTATTTTTATGAAGCACTTGCTTCCAAATATCTTGAAGTACTTCACTGAAGCAGGTCTTCCTTTCCATAGCTCATAAGGAGTTTTGTCACAATTTGGTCTTAATTGAGTCCGATTCATTTTATAGACAGCTATCCCTACTACTTCCCTCCAGAATTTAGGCTGTAGGTATGCTGCTAATAGCATGGTTCTTGTCATTTCTTGGACAGTTCGGTTTCGTCTTTCAACTACCCCATTTTGCAGAGGTGTTCTGGCAGCCGAGAATTCCCTTTTAATTCCATGAATATTGCAGAACTCACTGAACTCGTTTGATGTGAATTCTCCTCCTCTGTCTGTTCTGAGGCACTTAATTTTTGAATCTTTTTCATTTTCTACAAGGGCTTTTAGATTATTAAAACACTCAAAAGTTTCAGATTTATACTTTATGAAATATCTCCACATCATTCTAGTATAATCATCAACAAATAACACAAAGTACCTTTCTCCTTGGAGTGCTTGATTTCTAGTTGGCCCACACACATCAGCATGGATGATCTCCAAGGGCTTTGATGTACAGTGTTCCTTTGTCTTGTGGCTGGTTCTGGTCTGTTTTCCATGTTGACATGGACCACACACTACTTGATTTGGTTTGAACAGCCTTGGGATGTCTTGTAAAGCTTTGATCTTGTTGATATTGATCAGATTTTCGAAGCTGGTATGTCCAAGTCTCTTGTGCCACAGCCAACTCTCATCTGTCTGACTCAAGTAGCATTTATTTTCCTGAATCTTGTTCAGAACATAAATATTGTCTGGTGTTCTCACTCCTTTTTCCACAAGTTTCCTCGAGGCAGAGTTCCTTATTTCACAGTCTTTGGTGCTGAAAACAACCTTATGTCCTTGATCACAGATTTGGCTGACACTCAGAAGGTTGTGCTTGAGTCCATCAACGAGCAGAGCATCTTGAGCTTTTCCTTTTCCATTGATCAGAGTAACTATTCCTCTTCTTGCAATTTTTCCAGTTCCGCTTCCAAAGGAAACAATCCCTTCCTTTTTGCTCAGTGAGATAAATTTCCTTCTGTCTCCTGTCATGTGTCTGGAGCACCCGCTATCCACAAACCACTGGTTTCCATTATTTTACGCAAATAGAGCCAGGCCGCATTTGTCCATGTCAGAGTTCTTGCTACTCGTCTTTCTTCCTTTGAGTGGGCAGTCTTGTTCATAGTGTCCATTATTGTAGCAAAAGGAGCAAGTCAGATCAAATTTAGTCAAGGAATCAAATGAATTGAAGGTTTTGATTTGTCCCTGTCTTTTGGGGGCATATGAGTTGATTACTCGGTCCTTTTGCATTGTCTTTTCACTTCTGCGAGCCATACAGTGTCTAGCTTGGTGACCGAAGTTTTTACAGTGAAAACAGTGTCCAAGAAAGATGGTTTTGAAGCAACCACGGTTTAAGTCGATTTCCTTCCTGGGAATTACTCCTCCTCGTCCTTTGGATTTTTGATGGGCCCTTGGTGGAGTACAGGTTTGTATTTGTTGTAGTGTCCATGATTCAACTCCACATTCTTCTTAGGAGTAACTCTTTCTTCATTCTTGGAATCTGGGATGCACTTTTGATAACATACTTTTTCATTTTTTGGGTTGCAGGAAAGTGCATCGGCATAGCTTTTCGCACTATTCTTAGTGCTTGAGGATTCTCCCTTGAAACCTATTCCAGACTTATCATGTTGAGGTTTTTGATTTTTCAGAATAGTATCAAGTATTTGAGATATTTTACAGCCCTTTTTAATTTTCTCCAACTCCTTTCTCAGATATACTACTTCGGCCTCACGTTCTTCACAAGTCTCTTCTTTTTCTTTAAGCTTTGATTCCAAGAGATCTTCTCTCCTTCTTATTTCCTCGTTTTCCACTTTGAGAGAAATGATTTTGTTCCGTAGTTTCTCGTTCTCTTCAATGGCGCTTATTAACAGTTCATCCACATTTCCTTCTGGCCCCGAGTGATCATCATCTGTGAGTGCCATGAATAATGCTTCTTAGCTTTCATCATGATCGCTTTCCTTATCTGATTTCTTTTTGATGACCATAAACTCATCCTCATCAAACTCATATTGCTTGGAGAGGAGGTTTTTCTTATTGAACCCTTTCTTTTTGTGTGTCATTCTTTTAGGATTTCCTTCATCATCACTGTCATGTTTATGAGGACATTTTGCTCCATAATGACTTATTTTACCACATTTAAAACAGATAAGAGGATACTTGCCTTTAAGCTTAGATCCTCTCTTCAGCTTTCGTACATATTGAGCCAATTCGGATTCCACATCTGACTCATTACTACAGTCATTCCTTTCTTTCCCTTTCTTTGACTTTGAGGCCTTGAATGCTGCATCTTTGGAGCTAGGACCACCTTTCCTCATTTCATAGGCAGTGAGAATTCCATGGAGTTCATCCATTTTGAGGGTGTCAAGATCCTTTGATTCTTCTATAGCACTTATTTTGGAGTCAAATATATCTGGAAGAGACCTTAATACCTTTTGAACAATGGTACTTTCTTCAACTTTTTTGTCCAATCCTTTCAGGAAATTTACCACTTCAGCTACTCGGAGGAGGTATGCTGCAATGTCTTCTTCATCTTCCATCTTCAAACTTTCAAATTGTCTTCTGTGAGTTTGAAGCTTTGCCTTTTTGACTTTTGAGTCTCCATCGTACAAGCCAACTAGCTTCTCCCACATTTCTCTGGCAAAGTTACAGTGCATGATTTTTGTAAACTCGGAGTCAGTGATTCCACTAGTGATAGAGTTCATGGCTTTTGCATTTGCAATGTAGGCTCTCCTCTCATCTTGGTCTGTTGGAAGAGTGGAAGTTGCTTGGTATTCAGTTTGACAAAAATGCCAGACTTCAGGTCCAAGGGACATTAAATAGTAAGTCATTCTTTTCTTCCAAAACCCAAAGTTAGTGCCATCGAACAAAGGAGGTTTTCCTGATGCTTCATGATTTCTCATCATGGCTGCTGATCCTTCTTCAAGCTGTTAGGCTAGTATGAAGAAGCCCGCTCTAATACCAATTGTTGGAAATACTGAGGGGGGGGGGGTGAATCAGTGTTTCTTACAATAATTTTTTAATTGTTCTAGTGATTCCCAAAAGCATATATGTATTTGTATATGTATACACAGACCACAGAAATCAACAGCTGGAATTAATGCTTTTATTAAAGAAATGAAAAACAGTGCAATGAAATAAATACAACATTAATATATATCTAATTGTGAACAGTTGCCAAGCTCCAACTTGGACTTCAGTGAGGCTCCAACCTCAAGAGCACCAACTCAGTTTTGCCAAGACACAAATCTTGGACTTAGGAGCACCAACTCCCAAGGACTTCAATCCTGTTCAATTCTGAGGCTCCAACCTCTTTGGTATACACTGGTGTGCTGCTGCACTCTTTTCAGCTTCCACTGCTTCTGCTGCCCCCTTTGCTTCTACTTCTTCCACTATTTCATACTCAGGTTATACTATACACCAACTACTCCATCAGTTCTCTATTTTTTCTGTTTTTATATGTTCCATGCCCCTGTCCATTTGTTTCCTCTTACATGCTGGCTCTTTGGCTTCCTCCTCAGTAGCTATCATTTCCTCTGACTCACTTGATCGCTTGACACTTCGGCTTCCCATTCCTTTGCTTCTTCTGTCTATACAAGTGTTCCAATATTCGCAGGACGCGTTGTATCAATGGCAAGCACTGAGTCAACGCAGAGGACTATATTCATAAGACTGTAACAGCGCTGCTTTGCCAATGATTGTGGGCATACACTGGAGCCGCTTCATTTAATAGACAACCACATCTTATCCCAATCATAATTGCCATGATTTGGTCTCCCGCACTATCGGGACTGTTCCTCATAGTATTTTCGCCTCCATACTTTAGAATCGGAGCCACCCTTTTATCACCGCTTTTATGTCTATCGGAAGCCATCGCCCATCCGCTGTGTTAACTATCTTGGGCTTTAAAGCCCGCGGCTACACATATACAAATATATGGCCAACTCTATAAAACCCCGCGGCCACATATATTTTAATACACAGGAAAATAACATAAGTCCTGCTCCAGTTCACATATGCATATCCCAAATATTATTCACCCGCCTCTATACTTATTGGCGGGTCCATCCGTTCGGTGATCGCAATAACCACTTGACACCAACCCCCGACGCCCTTGTGGACCTGATACCTCTTACATCCCTTCCTATAATGACTTCGGGTCCAGGATATCGGGGTTATCACGGCCTCTTGCGATGCGATAGTTCTGCGGACCCGACAACCCTCTATACTCTGCTTCTTAATGATTTCGGGTTCATCATTTCGGCAGGTTCGCATCAGCGGTTTTGTCATGCAAAGGGTTTGCAGACCCGACGTCCCATTTAATCGGCTCTTTATAATATTTCGGCTCCGGCTGTCGGAGCGCACAATTAACAGTCCCAAAGGCCCTTGCGGACCCGATATTACTTTATGCTCCCCTTTATAATGGTTCGGCTCTGGTCTGTTGGAGCATACACTTCGGCGGTTGCGAAAGGCTCCACTCCTCCAATGCGATATTGGTTTCGGACCCAAAATCCTTATCTGCTGCACTTCATAATACTTCAGCTCCGGGATTTCGGAGCGCACAGTTAAGAGCTTAAACGGCCCTCTCCGACGCAATATTGGGTTCGGACCCGATATGGGTCTAGACCAATCTGAATAAGAATCCACGTTCGCTCTCATCCCTAATGGTTCCGATACGATATCGCTGCGATTTCCCTCCACTCTCGATAATTGTTAATACATGCATATGTGGGTTTTCATTGCCCGAACAACGCCCGATAGTACTAATGAAGGCATATATGGGTTTTGGTCGCCCGAATAGCTCCCGATAATGTTGTCTGAGGCATCTATGGCTCTGTTTTCTTCACTTGCTCCTCCGATGGCTCCTCTTGCTTCGATATGCTCGGATAGCTCCTCTGGCTTGGTCTCCGATAACTCCTCTGTTTGCTTCGCTTGCTCCTCCGATGGCTCCTCTTGCTCCGATAGATCCTCTCGCTTTTGTCTCCTCCTCTTAAATATTGCCATATTGACATCAATGACAATCTGTGTCCAACACTGATACCACTTTGTAACACACCCTGCACTATCCATAGCCCCAACTAAGGGTAGAAGGAGTAATTTACTAAGTTGACCCAACCTCTAAGGTCCAATTATGGAAATTTGATCTAAATTTTTTGACCTTTTTTCATTTTCTTAAACTTAAAACAAATAAGATTGTTGCATTCATCTTATTGATACCTTTCCAATGATATAAAATTTGTCCCAATATGACTCCTAAGTCAAAATATATGGTCATTCAAAGAACTAGCCTATCAGATGGTGCCATGCCATTTAACCTACCATGTGACACCCACTTGCACCAACGTGGTCTCCACATGGTACCCACATTGTTTTCCAATTCATGGCCTTCTCACCACCCACATGGAAGTTATACATTGTTGCTGACATGTTCACGTCATTTCATGTATACTCCATTTTTTATGGTCCACATAGACCAACTTATAACAAACATGCGACATATAATATGTACATGGGTGTGGACCCTCCATGGCCACATTACCCCGAGAATAGAATCCTAGTGTGTTTCAATATTGTTCCCTGTTGAAGTTGTTGTGGGAAACCTTCCAAGGCTATGTGGAAATATACACCTTGTGACAAAGATCAGTCACCACCTCAAATTATACATAAAAACATTTATGCCACACAACACTTGTTCCCATTGAACATGCCTCACACACCAAGTCAACTTGAGACTTAAATCTTGGGCATTCTACCATGTCCTTTGTTCAAAATATCTGCATTCTGAGCATCTGGGGTGATGTCATCCATTACCACACCCTTCACGTGGCCTGGATCCCACGTAAGTCTTCCTCTGCATAGTGAAATCAAATCTTCACATTATAAGTTTTATGGGGTTCCTCTTCCTCAACATGCTAATCATTGAACAATTGACCCCACTTGCCACATCGTCCTAAAATTTCATTCCTAGCGAGACTTGCCTAGCCTCCCATTGAAATCTTTGGGGTACCAAACCTCCGAGACACATGGAGGACTCTCACACATGGTGACATCCAATAGCTAGGATCTCTCTCACCTATATACTTGGTCATGGCACCAATTTGCATTGTTTGTCCAAGCCTTAACCCTTTTCGTTCAAATATTTATGTTTCTAGCCCCCATGCCATATCTTGGTAACTATTATTGCATACATAAAGGTACTTTTCCCATGCTTTGAAACATATTATATAAACACATGGGAGTATATGCAAACCATCTTGGGCTGTCCCTCCTGAGCTTGTACTACTTTAGTCCAAACTTGACCTACAGATGCATAACTTAACTATGTTTTCCTATATATATATA
>Ga0181473_100169_pt1 | contig 13061 bp, 14 predicted proteins | sample In2P11_FD_119089 | JGI IMG/M metagenome (GOLD analysis project Ga0181473, IMG submission 119089) | Clean room microbial communities from NASA Spacecraft Assembly Facility at Jet Propulsion Laboratory, Pasadena, California, USA -... ... | reverse complement strand
TGTGTTGTAGGATGCAAGTATGTAAGGAAGGTGAATCGCGATTCCACTGTGATTTGATTGTAGCTACATTTCAGCTATCTGTAGAAGTAGCCTGAAGGCCTGATCAGGCTTGAACGTTCAGCATTGGAGCGTTCAACCAAATCGTTCAAGAAAGTGCCGTCCGGCAAGCTCAGATCTTCCTCACGCATGACCTGTCTTCCTGTTCTTGGCAGTGGCACAATGGGCTCATCATCATACTCCATGATGTGATACCTGATAGGGATAGTGGTGCCAATCCATTTATCTCTCAGCCATGTGATCTGTTTGTGGATACTCTCTGCGTGTTGAGTGTCGTCGACGCCGACCATGAACACAGGATTGCCTTGCGAAAAGTCCAAAGTCAACCAGGCTTGATGGGTAGAGAATCTGGCTTCTGGCTCTCTTAGCTTCATTTCTTGGAAGCGGAGGTAGGTGTTGCTGGCGCGTGGATCGCGTGGAGGTGTGTAGTAGTGTGGCGGCTCGTTCTCCTTGTTCTCGGTGGCGAAGTCTCTGCCTAGGCAAGAGTCTGATGGATCCTGAGCGTGAGGTAGATGTTCGAGGTATTTGGAGATGCGATCGAGGGTGGTGGCAGCAGTGGCTTTGTCTTGCGATGCGATGGCATTCGAAGCTCCACTGATAAAGGTGCTCGACGAGTCGCTCTCTTCGTCACAGAGTCGCGACTTGGATGCGTTTGACCTCGGTGGACGTATCGGTTTGCTGTGATGGGCATCGGGGTTGCTGTGGAAGCTATCCTCACGCGAGGCTGGAGACGAAGTTTGGTTTCTGAAGTCCATTTTTTGAATGTTGCGGAATATAGTAAGTCTAGAATACAAGTGTCAAAAGATGTCATGATATTAGCAAACATGGACATTCACATGACTAGTCACCGTGTGCAGGTGCTGCTTTTGAGTTTGGGTATGGTATTCATGCAGGAACTGCGGCATGAGCGTGATTGAGGTTATTGTTAGTGACTCAACGACGCCTGAAGTATACGTAGCTGTAAGTTCATGAGGTTGAAAATTCGTTCGCCGAGAGCGACTTCATCATGGACTCTCGCTGGAATTGCGTCTGACTTTCAAAAGTTTTGTGCGTTGTATCAGGAATACACCAAATAGTCGATATAGCTGGTAGTTTATGCTTCTGGAGCCTCACTAATCCTCCATCAATTCTCCTGTGCGAAGAATCTTGTATGACAAGACATTGTCTGGCTTGTTGAACCAAGAATGCTTGTGCGCCGCAAAGCTTTCCATCTCAGGTGTCGGAATGACTGGCATCATGCCCATCTTGATAATAGCCTTGCCTGGCAACATGTCGACCTTTGACATGACCGGACTGCAGAGTCAGCAAAGCGTAGCCAGCTCTGATGAGCCTGCAAGAACTCACTTCCCATCGACAGAGCAAAAGTATCGATATACGGGGTTGCCGCTGTTGGTCGCTTTGTCCTCGTAGGATTTTAGGGTGCCGTCTCGGTCCTTGATGTCCACTTTCTCTTCTTCCATGATAAGATTTGCAGAGACGACAGAGCCAGAGACTTTTCGACAGTTCGCGCAGTGGCAGAGGTGGCCGCGCGGTTTCGTGAAGAGTTCGGTGTCGTTGATTGTGACCGTGATGCTGCCGCAGAGACAACTGCCGGTCAAAGAGTCCTTGAAGGTGGAGAGATCATGTCTCTTTGGGTCGCCGGTCAACTCAGGCATGATGGTGTATGGAGCTGTGTGAAATCTGGCCGGAGACAAAAATGCAGCTGCGAGAGTGCTTCGGATATCATGTTGATACTTCAATGATTACATACCGCTTTTCGAGACCCCGCCGCCATTGCCGTAAACCCCGCAGATGATATTAGTAAGGTTCGCGAAGACGGATGGAGCGATCTTGGATCTTCTGTGGATGACAAATTGCGGCACTCCCCCTGGAACAGAAATCAGATATGCTCCACAGAGATCGAGTCGCAATATGGAAGGATAGTGAGTGTTGATTGACAAGACGCAAGAGTGCAGTTTCGCGAAATTGACGCGCCGTTAAAGGCGGTGAGATTCTGCCATCAGTGACCTCGGTACCCGGCATACCCGCTGCAGCGAACCTTCCGTCCATATCTTTCCTCCAACGATAGCTCTCGGCAGTGTGGATGTTACATGGAATCTTTGAAATCTGGCCTCGGTTCCATGCCATTCCACCTCGCTGACCAAATATTCTATTTCATGCCAATTTTTTGTAGAATATTCTTTATTCTAAAACGTTGTTGTAAGGTGAGCGACCCTGTCTCTCAAGCTTAGTAAGCGTCTGCTAAGACATCTTATCTGATCTAATCGATCAGATAAGATCATATCAGCCAATGACAAGATATGCGTTTGTAATTACGAACTGCTGCTGCTATAGCCACCCTGGCCGTTTGGAATTTAGAATATTCCACTCGATTTGCTGATTCTATTCTATGCTAAAAGAGTAGAATATTCCACTCAAAATCGTTGGAATATGCCAACATTCTACTTATTCCATGCCATTTAACATCCATACTGGCTCTCGGACGACAATTAAGGTCGTGCCTGCAGTCGCAGTTAAGCAACCATAAGCCGTAGCTCCCCCGACTTTCCAAGTTTCTATGAGGACATGAAATCTCCCTGCACGATCGTTCCGCCGTCAAAATGACTTCCGGCTGGTTCTTCGCTTTGCTAGATATCCTAGTGTCGACGTATATCCCGATTGCTACCTGTCGTGCTGTTTGCTCTCTGCTCCTAATAAACTATAACCGTTAACTTCCTGCCCGGAATATTTATCACGCCATCCGTCGAAATGTATCCTAAGCCGACGCTGTGCTTGACCATGATGAATTTTCAGACATGGACTTGCGAGAAAAGCTCGGCTCAGCGCTGAGAAAGTGCAGACAATTCGGCGATGTGCATGAGGCTGAGGTAAGACTCCTTTCTTTTTTTTCGCGTGCAGGAAGGAAAGCTCATGAGAAATGCAGATTAACCGCTCGGAAGCCATCTAGTTTTATGTTTCTGCCAGAGGAAGTCATTCAAAAGAGTTGAAGCTGCCAGGCCGTACTGAAAGACGAACAAGGCGTTGTACACGCAAGCCAGTGTGATTGGTGCGGCGAATTCTATCACAATATCTCTGATTGTACCCATCGATGCGTTGATGCTCTACAGAGACGCTTCGGCCAATGGCGAAGTGTGGTACCACAGAAAAGTCGATACGAAGGCTTCATCAACTGTAGAAGGTGCATCTGCCGCTCTGGACTAAGATCATCTGATGCCAAAAGGTTCTTCAAAATTATAACACCTACCAAGGACTAGGAAGGTCTCGGCGGGGAGGTGACAAAGATGAGGAAGACTTATGAGTACACCAGAAGGGTGGCGCTAACATTCTTGTGAGTATCACCAAATGAAATGTAATGAAGCAAAACAAACAAAAGCTCACGGCAGAGGATCGAACACACAACCTGCAAAAGGAGAAGCAGCCGACGCTACTTCTCCCGATGCATCTTAGCACAGGCTGTTCCCCTCAGGCCATACGTCCTTTGGACTCCGCTTCCTCCTGAGTAGGTGAAAGGGAGGAGATTTTCAATATCTATATAGCCTTGTCTGAATTGTGAGCGAAAGTTTTCTATTTTCTCGAATTCACTTATTTTTGTGAAGGCCAGAGGATGACAATCATTCCTATGGCAGGTGTAGCTGGATGAGTCACGCATGACACCATCTCAACCAGAGAGGTCGTTACTTCCGCTTTATCGACTCTGAACGTCGCGTCTGTGATGCTCAGTTGTGTAAGGTCTCGCGTGGCCCATCACAATGTGTAAATCATAACGCGTGCTCTTTGTACACACGCTTCCGTTAAAATGATGCAGAACCTCTCCGCGTTTCAGTTCTGCTTGGCCTTCCAACACGTTCTCTTTCGCTGTGTTTGCACAAATCGCTGTTGCTACAACGGTAGGATTCTGCTTGTGTACCTGCGTCTGATTGCTTCTTGGGCTGTAAAAAGAGAGTTGTCTCGCCTGAGAAAAGATTCGATACCAAAAGCTCAATCCAGGCAAAGAGAAAAGAGTTGTTGGCCAACAAAAGTGAATTGCAGAGTCTAAACGAAAAGAGATCTAAGAAACAAGAAACAAACAGAAAACAAAGAGAGTGTAGAGAGATACGAGACCAAGATGTTCTCCAGGAACATCTAGGCAATACCATTGCCCAGCCCACCACCAATGAACGAAGCTCCATTGCCTGCGCCCTGAGCAGCTCCTGAAGCTCCATTTCCAGCCCCCTGACCAACGCCGTCAACGCTGTTTCCAAGCCCACTGCCCAGTCCTCGCTTGCTCAGAGCTCCTCCCAGGCCATTTCCAATACCGGAAACCCCCGAACCAGCTCCCTGTCCCACGCCAGAAACGCCTGATCCGGCCCCCTGGCCCACGCCAGAAACGCCTGATCCAGCTCCACTCCCAATACCGCGCTTTGAGACGCCGTCACCAGCCCCCTGGCCCACGCCCGAAACCCCCGATCCGGCTCCTTGACCCACGCCCGAAACCCCTGATCCGGTTCCCTGGCCTATACCCGAAAGGGCACCTCCTAGGCCACTGCCCAGCCCTGCCTCGGGCATTGGGACTGCGGCGACGGCAGTGATGGCACAGAGAGCAAGAGCAAACTTCATTGTAGCCTGTGAGATAAGTCAGAAAGAAGTCGAAGCTGGATATGTATTGGAATGTCGTACGGTTGAGTGATTGATGAAGAGTGTTGTAGAAGGTTGCGAAGATGGTATTGATTGGAAGAGTGTTGTGTGTTGGTTGGTTGGTTGTGATGTTGATCGATGTGTTTGGTTGATGATGAGAAGATGACTTGGAGGGGGGAGGACCTGGTATTTATGTCAGACGATGCCAGGCTGGACGGTGAGGCTGCGAGCGAGTTTGATCCATGTTGCTAGATCTCATCGGCAGTCAGTCGCAACAACATTGCCCATGACTCCAGATGGTCTTGGTGGCCTGGTCACACCTTCGACACAGCCTTGATATCAGGAACAACCCTTGACAGCTGTTGAGCGTCGTCTGAGTCGGACTGTGTTTGAGCCTCCGGCTAGGCATGCGAAACGACAGCAATGTTCTCGAGGCAGCTGTCAACAGAACTGTGATATTTTGATCATAAGCAAAGTGTATCCAGGAAGCATTCTATATTGAATCAACGCTTGCGGAGCAGCAACCCATATTGGCTCTTCATGCCACCACCATAAACCTACATGCAATAGACTGGTATCGCCGTATTCTGTATATGCAGATAAAAGCGTGATTCGTATTGACTTCGAGTCAGGTATAAGGCGCACGCCGTCTTAAAAGCAAAACAATGAGGATATTCGTTTGACCTGGGAACTCACAGAGTCAGAGAGTGGCTGACGTCCGAGGAAGTTGCAAGTGTCCAGCACGTAGCGGCGATAGACATCTGTACGTGGGGTCGAGGCGCGGGCAGGCCGGGCGGGGAGATGGAGTCATGCCGCGGAGCCTCGAATCTGAAACAAGACGGGCAGCCTGATATAAGGACACCGCTTTGGGCGATGAACGTCAATCAGAGCACGCTCACTTACCAAATGGAGTAGGCTGACGTGAGCTTGGAGTTTCAGATCCATGTGTCATGAGAAGAGGCTCCCGTAGTTGTTCGAAGTTCGAAGGCCTGAACATACGTCGCTCTTCGTGGCGCAATAGAGCCGCAGCGCGTGATCGCAAAGAAGTGACGACCTTGATGAAACCACGAGACCATTATAAAGTTGGGCAGTAACAGCATTGGTCCAGACGAGAAGGAGCATACGTAAACAGCAGACGCGTAAATGAAGTCGACGTCTAAGCGTCGAGTGAAAGACCCCGGAGTCGCGCCTTCCTACTACTTGGATACAATGATAAGTCGTAGACATGCGAGACAATCTTTGACAAGACCAGTAGCGTCGCAGCTAGTGTTATCACTCGAGGCTGTCACACGTATCTCGCATGTCTGGTTGTCAAGCGACGTTTAGCCAGCGCCGTAAGTCCGCGACGATATCGCTCATCGCGACCGCATTGATGGACCAGCGAGTGTTACTAACTTGGCGATACCCAGAGTGCGATCTTGCATGGCATCGAAAGCTAGGTTGTTGGCGATGTATGAGGAGCGACGTGGTTGTTGCGGAGTTTGTGGTCAACGCCGGCTATAAGCACAGATCATTGGGAAGTTAATAGCGAACGCAATATAGTCCAGCTTTGATGTTCACAACACGCGCTCAACTTAGGTGCAGGCAGTCGATTCTATGGCTGCAAGAAGCGAGGCAATTCGGTTCATGCATGGAATGTATTCCGGATACTTTCGAATGCGATGTACGAAATATGGTTCACACAGTACGCGAAAGTCGACAGCTCGGCTGTATCGTCGGAAATATCGTGCGTTCGATATCTTTCACGTCATTATCCGGAGGCCGCAACACGTAGTCGTGCTTTGGCATAGTTCCTTCTCTCCTTGCTCACAAAAAGGGTTGACCCTCCGCTTCTCCTCATGTATCCGAGCATTCGGGCTGTAAAGATGCACGATGGTTTTTCTAGGACCAGGCTTGTGTTCTTATACATTGCTCAAAGCGACAATTTGCCATCGAGGTTACTCTTTCCGCATCAAAATCACCACGCACTTTTACAGCTTGGTGCCCCTCCCTTGCGCTCCCCCATTGAGCAAACGAAATTTGGTGTTTTGGGCGCGGGGCTCTACACAAAGATCATGGGCATTTTCCGACATCAAATCCGTGGCAATAGAGTGTAAGTATGCACCGTCAAATGGCGAATGTTCGATACAAGTCTCACTCGAGGCAACTTGGCTGGAGAGTTTTTGTTTGTATCATCTATGGTGTCCAAAATCTCTTCAGCTTGATCTTAGCGTGTGCTCACGTATTTAATACCAAGACTCGTCAAGACAATTTATGCTGTGAGTTGGGAAAGGCAACGCATGATTTCATGAAGCTTCAGAAGCTGTCAACAAGCCAGAACCCCGAGCCACATGGATGCACTGACTCTCAAATTAGCTCAGAATTCGGAATTTTTTATCTTGCTGAATTAACGATAGATAGATCAGTCTCCTGACTGTTAGTCCTGTGCCTCTCACCAGGTCATCTCGGTCCTCGCACCGTATGTCGCAAACGACCAAAAAGAATATGGCGAACTTGGACAACCTCCCCACCAATGTCATACTGAATGTCGCTGCTCGACTTCTACCTCGGAGTGCGGCCTGCCTCTCTCTTACTTCGCGGAATCTTCATGATGGTCACAAAGCTTTAAGAATGCTATGGATACAAGGCTTCGATTCGAATCAAAACCATTGCGGGTGCGAGCGACACATACTGTCTCCATGCCCACCGCTCAAGATGGTCAATCATGAGAAGTATCTGTTCCTTCAGATGCTTGCTCGAGATCTTGGCCACCAATACCAACTCTGCGACCTTTGTGTCAAGCTTCATCATCATGATGAGTCGACAAGGACATCTTGTTTGTCATGGCAACTAGTACTATCTTTGAGGTGTCTACCAGGCTTCAACGTACAACCTAAAGATGCCCAACGAGCCATGAATCTGTACCGTTCAGGCGCATCGCCTGAATCAGCACTTCGAAGAATCGGCCTGAGTAGGGACTGGCTAGTCGAAAAGCGAAAATACTCTTGGTCTGGCTCCCATCAAATTACACAAATTACAAAGCTAGATGTAGAGCCACGGATTATCGCCGGAAATCTGATGATCCAGACGCGTCAACACGTCCTAATCACCCACGCGATCATGAACAGTCTTAGCCAAGGCGATTCGGACTTCTCTCTCGGCAAGTATGTGGCTGGACTGGTGAGCGCCTGTTCACACTGGGGCTGTATTCTCCAGGTCATCAGGGGCGTTGACGATTCTATGACAGAGTTGGAATCGAACCGCCAGCAAGAGTCTATCGGTTACAAATTTATAGGCACGGTGGCACGCTCATGTTGTCTGACCGAGATAACACTGGCGAATCACTATATTCCAAGACAAGGCAATGAGATTGTACTCACCACCTGGACCAATCTCGGCCCCTGCGAGTGGGGCTGGCAGATCAATCGGCAAAACTCTCACGCTCACTTGGGACAGGGAGCTCAAAGAACCAAAACGTCCCCTGAATATCCCAGCGAGTATGATAGCAGGTGGGTAGGTGGACAAGACTGCTCCCGCTGGTTACTTGGGTCGAAGGTACCAGAGAAGCAAACATTGACACCTACCGCGAAATCAGAAGCCAAAAGTTTGGCTTGGATAGCTGTGATAGTTGCTTGGGTGGCTATGTTGCTCGCTTGGTTATCGTCGTTGATGACAGGAACAAGGCGCGTGTCCACCCCTCGATCCACCTCTCAGGACTCTCATCAGAACACCCGTCGAATAAACCATATGGCCCTCGAATACTTCCAACACGACAGACAACCTATCCCTGCAGAGAAACTCGAGCCTCCCATACCCGTTCCGAGCAGCACCTGGAAGGTTCACACCACCGTCATCCGAGCCTTGCGGCCCACCACTGTTCCTTCGTCGAGACCCTCCGCTACAAATTGCAATAATAACACAATTGATGCTCCGCCGTCCTATGACTCGCTATCGCATGATTCGGTTCCCACTACACCTATCCGACCCAACGCTAGACGAAGAGGGTGGACAAACAAGGTGCGAGAATCATGTCGAGCATGGAAGAAGAAAGCGCTGTCAAAGACGAGGTCATCCAAGCAAAAGAAAGTCGCAAAGGAGAGTTCAGAGCTGGGATACAACAAGGAACCTCATGGATCTATCAAGAAGGCCTAAGATGACCTTGTATGGGTCGTGACACCGGTGTACTACATGCCATGAAATCCAAATCGCCAGTGTGGCAGTGATAGGCAGAACTACTCAACGTATAGACATGCTCCAATGACAAGGTTCTGATAACTCTTTCCCCTCCTGCGCTTCAGTTGATCTCCCATCGAACTGAACAAATGCACAAAGACTTTCAAATGCAAAGGTGCGGTCCGGAGAGCGTTGGTAAAAAGCTCTTCATGGCCGGCACCATCTCAATCAACACTATTGTGCATCGATCCGAATAAATCAAAACGTGTTAATCCATCAGAAGAATAAGAGCCACATAAGTCATGATCTCTCGCACCTGCCAGCCATCTTCTATGGCACTACTGTAGCAATTCACGGTCAGTCTCTCCATCGAAGTCGCAGTCCCCGAGAGTTCTGTAGAATAGACCACTCTCAACTCTCTCTCAAACTTTAAAGCCGTCATCAGTGCATGTGTATAATTGCATGAAACTTTTCTGTTTTGACATGATCTTTGGTGAGAGTATAGTGATGGGGCTCGTGGCTGCAGATGACCTTCAAATCTTCCGTCGTGACTCCGCTTGTTTCGACTCCTGGTTTGAGGAGATGTTGTAGAAATGTAAGAATATTGCTGCATCAAAGTCATGGCTAACGGAAGCGTATCAAGTAAAGTATCTCTGCGCTTCCATGTTTATTTTCAGGACAATCATGCAAGCCTTTCAGCACAAATGTTGTGAAACTCTGCACGGGAGAGGGTAAAAGTGCAAGTGTTTCTCAATGTTGATGAGAAAGCCCCTGCTCTCTTTCATTGGCGATTCTTCTTCTCGAGGTAACACTGCAGCATCTAAAGCACAGAAATTGCCCGTGAGAGTCTATTGGAAAACTGATATCTGTGGTGTATTTGCTCAAGGCTCGATAGCACATTGTATGTTTGACAACTGAATCGTATGGGACAGAGAAAAAGCGACTGGATTTTCGCCCCCCGTCGAATATACCCGGCTAAGAGCACTGTTAACACAATCTTGCAGAGATGCGCGATCTCTGCGACCGACATCAACGCTTGTAAGAGTGTGTCGTGTAAGCTCGTACTCTGTGAACGACTCCTGGAATACGAAGAAATCACCATGCATTTCTACAGCTTAGTCATCGCAGAGATAGGATCGTGAGAGGAAAATGAATCGCTGATGATAATCCTGACTGAAATTTTTCATATTCAAATCACTATCCGATCTATATAGCTGCTACAAAGCAAAAACCATCAAGAGCAACCCATCATCCATCATCATAGCCACAAGCAACCATCACCAATTCAACTCCTCCTTCTTCCCCCCACAACTGATACCCTCACAAATCTCCAAATCCTCCTGACTGACTCCATCCACTACCTCCCTCCTCGCCGGCCAAATTTGTCTTCCCGCCTCCTGCTCCCTCTTATAATGTCCAGTGATAATCTCCCTAACAGTCTGCTGAAAAAACAGTGGCGCCTTTTCATATTTGGGATGCAATTGTCCATTCACGAAAACACCAACGTTTAGGTTCTTCTGAGCTTGATCGCACAGCACTTTATCTTCCGCCATTACGCGTGCGTACATGGAGGATATCAGGTGGAAATCTTCTTCCGAGGAGTGTCTGTTGCGGTAGATTTCGTAGGACATTGTTGATTTGAGGGGGGAGGAGGGGAGGAATTTTTGGACCATGATGAAGTGGGGGCTGGAGAGGTGTTAAGAAATGATTGAGGTGGTTGGGGGACGGTGGGAGACTTACGAGACTGTCATGGAGGTGTTGGGGAAGTAGTATGTGCTGGCCACACCCAAGCCTTTGGCCGCTTGCTCGGGGGTAGAGATGCAGTGGTGTTGGATGTGGCCGTCTTTGAGATCGGAGTCGAAAGTTTCGAGATTGATGAAGTCCGGGATGTCCGGGTGGGTGGTGGGACAATGGTAACATTCGTTAAAGTTGTCGGCGAGGATCTTCCAGTTGAAATCACCTTCGATCTCGTAGGTGTGGTCGAGCTCGTAATTGTCGAAATCAAACTCGCTGTACCTTTCTTGCTTGTCGACGTTGTCGAAATGTTCTTCCCAGGGCACTTCTGGGGTCTCTTTGGCGTCCATGTTGATCCAGATGAAGCCGTTGATGTCGACTTTGACGTGGATGCTGAAGAGACTGTTCTGCTCCTTCTCATACCCCTCCAAGTCTTGATAGCCAGGAGCTTTGGCGAGTTTCCCATTCAAGCCGTAAGACCAGCCGTGGTATCTGCAGGCGAAGATCTTCGCGTTGCCTTCCTTCTTCTCCACGACAGGGTAAGCACGATGTCTACAGACGTTGTGGAAGGCATTGATATTTCCAGCACGGTCTCTGTTGATGATGACATCGTATCCTGCAATGTTGAAGCGAAGGAAGTCTCCAGCGTTCTTGATGCGTGAGCTGTGTGTCATGAAGAGCCATCGACGGGTGAAAATGGCTCGTCTTTCGAATTCGTACATCTCGGGAGATGTGTACCATGTTGCCGGCAGAGCTCTGACTGGAGACTGCTTGGCGGGCAAACCATCTACTGCTTTGCCAGAAGAAGCTTTGTCTCCGCCAAAGCCGAAGTAATTCAAGTAGGAAGTCATGGTGGATGAATGATATGAGGTGGAGATGTTTGGTGGATGGTGACCTCGTAGAGAGTATCCTCAAGTTGTGGATGAACAGTACCAACCTTGACTCCTGAGAAGAGACCTTAAGTAAGGACGACTTCCCAATCTCTTCCTCTGATAATGGTTCTCGCCCTATTGGCCACAACCGTTCAGCACACATATTTCCTGTACTGCTCCAGAATCTAGGGCTTCACTCTAGGCAAGAGCGGGATACCATTGCTGCTCCTGGAAAAGACAAACGAGGACTTCATCATGAGTGGTCACAAGATTGAGATGTCAAAGTGTATCTTTGGAGAAGAAAAGATAGGAGCCGCATGGATTGAGGTATACGAGCGGCTGCGCTAGCTTGTGTATCTTGCCACTAGTCAGCGGAAGATGATCAAAAGGCGGGGAATGAATGGGGAAAACGATAACCTTGAGTGGCTGACAGGGACGCGCTTACGCTAGCCTCGAGGCTTTTGCTGGCCGTTGCAAGGTCCTTCGATGTCTGTAGATATCTCCAGTCGTGAACGAGTCATCTCGAACACTCGATAGCTTGTGATAGACATTCACTCCATAGCGCGTGGAGGTAGTCTTTCATTGGCACTTTCGATGCATCAAAGGATTAGGCTTGATTGCTGGAGTATTGTGAAAGTATCGTGCATTGAATCATGAAACTGAGGAAGATGCCATTAAAGAACTAAGATAGCATCTGTCTAAATTCTCCTCAGAACTCTAGACTGCAACTCACGCATAACCGCGAACGCTGTGTCCTGAGTCCGAGCAACCGCATCTTTGTTCTCCTCAGCTCTTCGCAAGATGTACAGAAGACAGTCGCGAAGGCTTCCCCAAGCAGTATATTTGTAAACACCAAGGCGAGGGTATGGATTCGTGTCATCCATCTCTGTGAGATGTCGGGTAGATTTCTCCTTCTTCGCAATGTCAATTTTGTTGACCAAATCCATAGACACTTCATCGGCCATGCCCATCAGCTGCGAGAAGGTCATTCCGCGAATCTGTGGCTCGCGATTACCACTGTGGTTGGAAACAACTTGTGTGCTGGTGTATAGGTCGAAAGCTTTGCGGACACTTTGAGCATTGTGAGTCGCAAGCATAATGTCGGCCTTCCAAGTCTCCGCCTTCTCTTCTTGCAATAGGAATTGCACGGTGGTGTCGTAAGCGTCGTCGGTCTGTTGCTTGGAAATGTGCAAAGATTGTTTGTCCAGTTCGGTGTGGAGATAGGCACCGCGCACCATTTTGATGCCTAAAACATAGCCATGCTTAATCGAGTGGTCCAGGTGTAACTTCACCTTGTCCATGTTGGACTTCAGGTACCTTCATAGTGTCAGTGGCATGCTTCGAGTGTGGTTGAGAATTCTCACATTTGATAGGTGTTTAGAACCAAGGCTCGATGCGAAGTATTGAAGCTCGCCATGATTTGCTATATCATGTATCAGTAACCTGACTGGGAGACACACGGGGAGACTCACCAGAGCAGCGCAATCAATAGCCCTCTGATACGTTGAGGATGCTATCTTAGTTCTTTAATGGCATCTTCCTCAGTTTCATGATTCAATGCACGATACTTTCACAATACTCCAGCAATCAAGCCTAATCCTTTGATGCATCGAAAGTGCCAATGAAAGACTA
>Ga0181473_100165_pt1 | contig 13215 bp, 8 predicted proteins | sample In2P11_FD_119089 | JGI IMG/M metagenome (GOLD analysis project Ga0181473, IMG submission 119089) | Clean room microbial communities from NASA Spacecraft Assembly Facility at Jet Propulsion Laboratory, Pasadena, California, USA -... ... | reverse complement strand
GAGAGGCGCGACCGACAGCAGATGATGGGGGAGCGGGAAAAGAACCGCATGCGCAAGCTCAAGGCCATGGAGGGCCGCGAGTGGGATGCCGAGAAGCAGGAGCAGGATTATGCGCCTAGGGGATGGCAGGAGTGGAGGAAAGGTGTATGTACCTTGAATCAGCGTTAAGCATGAATTGAAGCAGCACGCGCCATTAAAGGGCAAGCAAGCGGTCACGAAATGGGCGTTGTTGGACAAGTATGGAAGGCACCAAATGAACCCGGCACTTTTAAGCAACAACCAGCTCTCTGTAGATTTCACACAACAAAGAGTCAAGTACTGTTATAAGAGGAAGACGTGTTGCAAGAGGTGCAGCCGGTGGTGGAAGACAGGACAGGCCAACGACGATCCCGCTCCCGCCGTTGCGGCGCCCCGCTTGGCAAAATGACAGGGAAGACGTTACACAATGCTTGTCAACTACCTGTACTACCTATTGTATGCGTGCATGCAAGTCTGGAACGACCATGTCAGTGTCAATTTCTGACCATCTTTGGCTGTTCTGTGTCTACAGGCCTGCTACACTTCACGTCTCTTCGCTGCCCATCATGGTATGTATGGATCATGTGCTTGGCGGCGGCCTCGGAGCACACGAACTAGTTCGGCCCGTGCCCGTTGAAGCCGATCGCCGGCGTGGTCGGTTCCTATCAATGCCGTCATCAAGCCCGAAATTCAAACAAAATGCATGAAACATACTCACTCCCCAATGAGACACAACACCCAAAACCCGTCTTTACGTTTTTGATGCTTAACACTCGCGGGCCACCATAGAAGCCCATCCAACATTCCTCCTCCGTTCGAGTATGAGCTTGACGAGAGGGCCTGGATCGAGAACAATTTATCAAGATCGAGAAGATGGCTGACCCATTCACACGCTTGGAGGTATCGTCTTCCCTTCCTTGATGGAATATCTTCTAGTCTGACTCAAGAGGGAACCACTTAGACAGAATACTGTCCTCCCATAGACTCGGCTCTTTTCTCCGCCATCGTCTCAGACTACGACCTGAATGACGACAACTCACTGCAACAAGCCAGGGAGATACTCGATTCGCTCAGAGAGACCGCTCTTGTCGAAGAGGCCACCGGTTTTGACCCTTCCGGCAGCAGCTCATATGCTCATGGCGACAGCCCCAGTTCAGCCATGTCTGCGCCAGATACCAGCGGCGATTCGAAAGAGACAGATTTGACCAGCATATCCAATGGCATGTCGAGCGTCAGCATTGGAGATGATCAATCCGCCTCAGCCATTGAAGATTTGGAAGGAATCGAACAGTTGGAAAGCGAAAGCAAAGCCCGTCTCCTGAAGGACCTATTTCCATCGTTGAGCCATTATACCGTCTCGCACGCCCTGAAAAAACACAATGACAAGTGGAGGCCGACATTGGACGATTTACTCAACCAGGTCTATCTGTCGGAGAATGACGTGCACGAAAACGGAGCCAATGCTTCGGCCAGGGGCGTGGACGCTTTCTCAGAGGACAACACCGCACGGCGTGGTCGTAAAGGGAAGAAGAGGAAGAACCTGCGCTTCAGCGAAGACGATGAACCCCCTGCCTCTGGACCTTCTGCCCCACCAGTCATGAACAAATGGCAGACTGCAAGCGCAGATGTCGACTTCATCGCTTCCAAAGTCAACATTCCTGCCAAGAATGTGTCGTCTATTTATTACCAGCAAAACGCCTCTATGCAGAGAACAATTGCAGCCATCCTGAAGGATTGGTTGGAGCTAAATCAACATATCGCTGCTGAAGACCCTATGATCCAGGTTGACGCATACGAACTGAGCCGTGACTTCCCTACCATGTCGGACAAATACCGCATTGCCATCATTGGCATTACACAACCATCCACTGCCGGTGCCCATGAACTCGCCAAGGCTCTTATGACCAAAGGAACCGCCCAAGACAGCCTTTCTACACAAGTCATCCCGCAATACGCCCCCCTTCGCCTCCAAGACGAGGACGATTCGGATATGTCTTTTGCTGTCCCGCAAAGCACTCTCTCCATGGATTTCTCAGGCGCTTCGTCGAAAGCTACTTCCTTCGAGACAGCACGTTATGCCGCTCTGAGTCAGGCACGCGCCGCTTACCGAAAGTCCAAGTCCGATCATCTCATGGGTGGTGCGGCAGCCTACTACTCTCAAGTCGGTCGCGAAGCACGAGAGTCCGCCTTGGGTTACAATGCCGCAGCAGCAGATTCCCTTGTCGCCTCGCAATCTAATTCTACATTTATCGATCTGCACGGCGTCACAGTTGGTGATGCCTTACGCATCACCAACATGAAGGTGAACCAATGGTGGAATGGCTTGGGGGAAAACCGATACAACGGACGAGTAGGCGCAGGTGACCGAGCACAAGGATTCCGGATAGTAACCGGTGCCGGAAAGCATAGCAAGGGAGGCAAAGGTGTGTTGGGACCTGCTGTCAAGAAGCTCCTTGAAAACAACGGTTGGAGGATCGAGAGTTCGACAGGCGAGATCCTCGTCAAGGGCAAGGTTAAGGCTGTCTGAAAAAGGGGGAAAGTACAGCCTTTAATAGCCATAAGAGAAGGTGTTGGAAAATGAGAATTACCGGACCGATTTGTATTATGGTAAGTAAGGAGCCAATGAGCGCAAGTATACATTGCGTACGTATCCGGCTCATCTGCACCATCAATCTCATTCTCTCACACCTCATCATTTTTTCCATCGGCACAATAGACTTTGCGCCTCTACCTGTCGATCTATTACTCGAATCCGTCTATCGCGCTTCATTCTGCAATTTCTTCTTCTTCTTTCTCTCTACCTCTCAGTCGTTCTTCTTCTTATGTGCCGTGCATGAGTATGTTGATGGTATTAAGGACCCCGAATGCGTAGTCGAGTGCTTCTGTGTCCCCAGAATATGAGTATAGCAACATTCAGCTGCTGATTGAGGGAAAGAACGCAATGGGTGTTGAGAAACGAAGAGGAGAAGAACACGAAAAAGACATGAAAAGGAAAGAAGACGTAAGAACAACACGGCAACCTACTAACAAACCATTCCACACAGAGGGACCCCAATTCTCCACCCGCGCAGAGTCAAACATGTACCGCGCCTGGGGCGGCAGCGTAATCAACATGTCGGTTCTGCCCGAAGCCAAGCTGGCAAAGGAGGCCGAAATCGCCTACCAGATGATCTGCATGAGCACCGACTACGACTGCTGGCACGACAGCGCCGACGTGACGGTCGAAATGGTCATGGCCAACATGAAGGCAAACTCGGAAAACGCCCGCCACTTCATCGGCGGCGTGCTCGACGAGATTACAAAGGAGGAGCACAGGCAGCTGGTCGAGGCCAAGCATCTCGAGGGCCAGACCAAATTCGCCGGTGGCATCACCGCTCCTGCTGGGAGGAGCGAGGGGGCTAAGGAGAAGCTGCAGTGGCTTTTCCCTGGTTATTTTGAGTAGAGCGGGGCTCTTGGTTTCATTGACTTGGTTTTTTTTATTTGAAGTGAGGGTTGGGAGAGGCTGCTTGTCAATGATAGAGTAGATTTTCCCCCTTATTTTTTTTCTCCCTGAAAACGCAGGCTGAGTCGCTGGTTTTGAAAAGTAAGAATGACGAATACAAAGAATCATGCACACTTTACAACGATGGAAATGCGTTAGGTGAACTGCAGGAAGAGTCAGCATGTCATCCATTCTAGCTGTCACTTTTCCAGAAACATACCGGCTACGTTCGCTCCTTGAGCTACTCGAGCGCGCTGAGACAATCATGATTGTCCTCGCTTGCTCGAATACAGTATATATTCAACACGGTACTGCCGTCGTGTCCGAACAGGAGAAGAGGCTGTTTCTACTGTCTGCATCAGACGGCGACAAACATCGGCATCATGACAACAATGCGGCGTCATGTCCATCAGGTGGCAGACTCGACCATGTCGGCCCAGCTCTTGGCTCCACCCACCGTAGACATATCCAGCGGTGTCGGTGGAGCTTCCTCGACGGCCGGTGAAGCGGGGGTTTGCTCTTGAGCTCCAGAAGCCTTTGGAAAGGAGACTGACGGCGCCTGTTGTCCCTCGTCCGCCGTCTTCTTCTCAGAAGCCTTGACAGCAGCAGGAAGTTCGGGGAAATCGTGATGCTGCGGCGCCCTCTGCTGTCTAGCATCACCCCCTCTCCCGCCCCGTCCACCGCCCCTTCCACGGCCCTCGCCTCTCCCCCGTCCCCTACCACCCTCGCGATACAAATACTCCCTTCCGTCCGTGTAATCCTCCTGGTCCCCGCCAAACCCAACAGCAGCAGTCTCGACCGCCCTACTCCCGACAACGCCGCCATGCGCGCCCCTAGCAAACCCACCCCTTCCCCCTCCCCTAGGCGCATAATCCTGCTCCTGCTTCTCGGCATCCCACTCGCGGCCCTCCATGGCCTTGAGCTTGCGCATGCGGTTCTTTTCCCGCTCCCCCATCATCTGCTGTCGGTCGCGCCTCTCCTCCTTGGTCCGCTGTTTCGCCGCCTCCTTGGCCACTTCCTCCCGCTTGTCGAAGGATGCGCGATCGGCTTCGGCGCGCTGGTGCCGCTCGGTCAGCTCCGCGCTGCGCAGTTGCATGCGTGCCATTTTCGCCTCGAGCTCGGCGGGTGTGAGTTTGGCCTTTTGCAGGCCGCCGGTTGCGCGGCGGTCGCCGCGGGCGGCGTTGCTGGTGTGTTGGCGGGGTTCGGTGGGTGCGGGGGGCGCGTGTCTGGATTCTGAGAGGGCGCTTCCTGGTGCTGGTGGTGCTGGTGCTGTTGGCTGTGTGCTGGGGGGTTCTTCTGCGGGAGTCGAAGGGGGTTGGTCTGAGGGGGTTGGTGGCGCTGAGGTTCTGGGTTTGGGGGTGTCGCGGGGGCGGCCTCCTCGGCCTCTTCCTCCTCCTCCTCCTCCTACTCCTCCATTGCGACCTCCTCTTTGTGTGGTTGGTGCTTGTGCTTGTGCTTGTGCTGGTACTTGTGCTGGTGGCTGTGTTGAAGCTTGAGTTTGAGTAGAAGCTGGAGCTGGTGCCGGAGTCGATACTGGCTCAGACTTCACCTGCTCTGGCTCCGCTACTGGCTTAGCTACAGGTGTAAAGTCATCCCCGAAGAGGTCATCTGGTGCTCGTGTCTGCATAGACTCTTCCCCTCCAGGCGCATATTGTATGTCATCGAAGAGATCGTCTTGCTGCGCTCCCGTTTGCGCAAACTCATCCATGTTGCTTGATTGTTAATTGGACGGGATAGGATAGTATTATACTGTAGAGAAGCTCGAGACGGGTAATGCTTGGAGTGCTCGAATGCAATGCCAAGCACTGTTGTCATGGCTCTCGATTCCCCACATTTTACGCGAGTCAGAGCGTGCCTTTGGGGTCTTGGAGTTCGACTTCAGCTCGTCAACCTTGTTTGCTTCTCTCGTTCGACAGAGCACCCCCTATCAGAACCAGAACAACATGACTGCTTTTAGATCATTTCCTGAGATGTACTTGCAAAGTCATGAGAAATATATGTCATGTTTCTTTTTTTGCTTATATGTATACATACTTACATATGATATTATACTACAAAATGTATATTAATAGATAGGGAAAACACTTGATCTATATTATAATGTAATTTCCAGATGTAGTATCAATCAGGCGTATGCTATAGCATTGTTACTTATAGAACTTTATAAGCAAGTATAGTTGTTACACATATACAGCATGGTTTTCGGTGGGTCCGGTCCCTTTTCGCTATCTCACTTATTTCCCCCAACCGCGTTTGCACCCTAGTATCGTTGTCCAACTACACCCCCTTGTCGCATTCAAACGATCAATTCTTGGAGATTTGAGCCCGATGCAGGCCTGTTTTTTGCAAGGGTTTCATCTGATTGAGCTTCTCATATATGCCTGTAATGGGTCTAAGTAGCAGATGGATTTGACGTTCGCGGGTGAGATTGGGGGTGTATACACCATGTGTCGAGTTTTTTCCACTGTGATTCTGTTCAATTCTCCTTTAAATCCACTCAAATCCTTTTGGACTTCTCTTCCAGTTGTCATCACTCACGCCTTTTGCTTCTTGTCGTCTGATGATGAAAAGGAAAGATTCTCACCTATACGCCTCACATGGACACTTTGAAAGAAAGAAACAGTCTTGAAGTGATAAAAGAGTGAGAATTTCTCATCTATTCGTTGATGTGAGCATCATAAACCCAAGTTTCCGAAAATCAAGCAATCCCCTCCTTCCCCTTTCTAGAATCGTTGACCGTGCTCAATATGTACAAAGATATTCGCCGTACCGTTTCATTCACATTCCCCCAAAACCCAATAATCCCGAATTTATACCTTGGTGCTGTACTCCTCCTTGGTGACGGACATGGCGCGCTTCTCAATGGTGCCGCCGAGAGGACCGACGGTGGCGGCGGCGAGGATCTCGTCCTTGACACGGAAGACTTTCATTCCATTTCTGACCCAATGGAACGATACATACCCGAGCACGTACACGAAGCCGACAAGGGGTACAACGAATGATATGCGGGTGTTGGCTGCATCGGCAATGGCTCCCTGAATCGGGGGGAAGACTGCGCCACCAGAGACACCCATGACGAGGATTCCAGCGCCTCGACGAGTGTGCTTTCCAAGGTTTGCAGTGCCTAGCGTGAAGATGCTTGGATACATGGGAGCTTCGAAATAATAGATAACGATGAGGACGGCGACCGAAGCGGTGCCATGGCCGGCGCAGATGTAAGCGTTGAGGGCAATTGCGCAAATTGCGTAAATTGTGATGAGGAAGTTGCTCTCAAAGATGGTGGCGAGACCGGTGGCGATGAATCGACCGACGGTGAAGACGATCAGAGCATACGAGAGCATGTTAGAAGCCTGTGCGGCGCTAAAATCGGCATTTTCGGTGGCGTAATTTATGAAAAAGGAGCCGATGGTGACTTGGGCGCCCACGTAGCAGAACTGTGCGATGAAGGCGAAAATCATATTGTACTGCTTGTACAGAGGACCCTGCTCAATCTCATTGCCGTATTCATCAATAGGGCCCTCCTCGATAATGGAGTTGTTGCGCTCAGAGGCTTCAGGAAGCTTGGAGACGGCGAAGAGAACGGCAACCGCGACACCAGCGCAGGCAACGGCGAGGTACACGTATTGCACGTTGGTAAGACTGTGAGCATTGGCACCGCTGAAGAAAAACTTGGAAGCGATGAGAGGGCCGATAAAAGAGGCGACACCGTTCCAGGACTGGCAGAATTGCAGGCGAGCGGAGGCGGTTGCTGGGGAACCAATGACGGTGGCATAAGAGTTGGCAGCAGTCTCAAGAGTAGCAAGACCGCAGGCAATGATAAGAGTGCAAGCGCAGAAACCACCAAAGGATGCAGATGCGTTGGATGCGCTCGAGAAGTGAGCAGTAGGCCAGAACATGACAGCACCGACAGAGTAGAAGGTGAGACCCATGAGGATGGTGATTTTGTAACCCTTGCGCTTCATGACTTCAGCGGCAATGGGCGAGAAGAGGAGGTAACCGCCACCAAAGTACATGACTTGGAGACCGGTGGACTCGAGCTTGGTGATGCCGAGGACAGTCTGGAAATGCTTGTTGAGGACATCGAGAAGACCGTAAGAGAAACCCCACAGGAAGAACAGTGATGTGATGAGGCAGATGGGGTAGATGAGCTTGCGCCCAGTGAGGTAACCACCCTCAATCGTGGTGGTTGCAATGGTAATTCCACCGCCAGCCATCGTAGCGTCTGTGGTGAGGGTGTGGGGAGGATAAGGATTGGTGTAGAGAGGCTAGGATCCTATGCTCAAAGTGAATGAAAGGGACTCGAGGAGTAAGCGAATGTACTCGAAGAATCAAGAGATTGTAAGACTGCTAGTCTGAATGAAAGACTTGGGTCTGCCTGTTTGATGATGAGGGGTTACTTGACCGGGGATCAATCTACTACTTATACAGGCACGCGCCGGAGACCTCGCAATATCCAACTCGAGGGGACTCCAGATACATCCAAGCACGTACCTTCTGGATAATGCATCGACCAACTCTAATACTAGGCCAGTCTCATTGCTTCGATACTAGGCTCGCTAGTAGGGGCCGGCCACCTTGTAATCGGTCCGTTTCGGCATGATCACCGTCTCCAGATGTTCGCACTCGCGTGCAGTTCTGCGGGGATGTCGTGCGGAGAGTTCACTGTGCTCGTATCAGATCTCACAGAGGCTCGCCAAAATATGTCTGATAGCAAGATACTCGTTTGCTGAGTTTGTACACAACTACAGACCTTGACATGGACCTTTCCTCCAATCGCTGGGCTTGCAATTTGTGCATAACCTACACCTCTACAGCGAGGATATGCAAAGAGCACAACACAAGGTGGCGTCCTACGGCAGTGTTGACTCGCGGGCAGCCTCCTGGACCTTCTCGGAGAGTCATACACATGAATCAATCCGTTTTTCGAGAAGAATGACCTGTTGGCCGGCCGCCTTTTGCGTTTCTGTCCTAGCGCGATTGCGCCAAGTTGCGTGGCCGTTAAGTTCTGATATGAGGTTCAGACCGGTTCATTCCCGGCAAAGGCATACAAAACGAACCTCTGGGGGAACCCCTCGGGTCTGGACTGTTGGTTAGATGAACTCGTGCCATGGGGAAATCTGCACGGCCGGCACCCCATGGGAGAAATCGAAGGGATCCACAGAAGGACCATGATACCGCCGATCTCAGGTTGAACAGGCTAATACCAAAACACACACACACTACTCGAGTACAAAGTATATAAACTTCTGGAAATGGTGCTCTTTGCTTTGTGTTAGCCGTCTCCATGATCGCGTGGCTTGCTACCTCGGCGCGTAGACGAGGCTTAAAGATGTCCGTTACGAATAGTCGGCCCGGTCTCTGGCGGACCTCAACGGCGGCTTGTTTTTCCCCCTGCACTCACCGAGTACCGAGCTGCGGTAAGACACTGGTATATCGAACCTTTTTACCTCGTGGAGACTTCCGGGCCAGCAGCAGGTCACTGCTCGACGCTTGTGGACACCATGGGGTTGAACATGTCCGAGGTTGAGAGCCTCAGTATGTGAGATTCCCTTGGCGGTAACAATGTGGTCTTGTCGTGGGCACGCTAGCTGTCGTGTGACCTGCATCTGACCTTGATCTGAAAGCCGCCTCAATTACTTGTACCATATCCTCGTCAAGCCACAGTTTTCAACGGCTGTGGAAAAAGTTATTTCCATAAAATTGCTTCTGTCAGTGACATGACCTGTTCTGTTGTGCAATCACTTCTCGTCACGATCACCGATGTGTTGTGCCATCCAGACAGCCTGTTCCAAGTGGCGGGCCCACGACCTATCATCGTCTTCGTAGTTGGGGGCAGTCGATCTTTGCGGGGTATATCAACCTTGAAGAGAAGGTTTCGTGTGATCGAACACCAGTAGGCCTTCATGGAGGTGATCGTCAATGCCTGCGAGTCAAAAACAAATCATACCAAGGAACTCCTACCCTCCTCTTCAAACCGACCTCCTAGATTCGTGAAGCATATCTTCTGAAAGCTTACCATCCATCGTTAAAGTCAAGTACAGCAGATCCGTACGCCCTGCTAAGTCTTTGAGCATGCCAACAACAGACACAGCATCATTCAGACGCATGAGGCGGTTTCTGAGCCGCAAATTGCAACACTCAACTCGGTTTATTTTTTGCTAAAGAAGGAAATTTTCCGAGTGCAGCCAAGTCTGCCAGAAAATTGCAAAAAATTGAGAAAGTCAGGTACAACGATTTTTTTTTGAAAGCGTCAACTTATAGAAACCAACCTAGCAACTGGACAAGGCTGGAGTCTTATACGTGATCACATAATATATATTGATTCCACTCCAGGGGTTCCGACGGAAGACGGATAGCTCGACATTTCTTGCTTTGACAAACAATCACATTCGCTTGACTTCAGCGGTTCCGGCGGAAGGCAGCAGTCCAGGTATCCGGTTGTCTATCTGTTCACTGACTTACTGGCGTTTTCGGAACAGTATCTTGCCTGTAAAGGAAGAATGCCTCGGAAGGTTTCTCCGGGCATGCCAGCAACCAAAGAGATAGTGGAGTCGATCTGGTCGATCGAAGAGAAAGTGAATCCGAAGAGATGGTTGTGAAACAGGCTGGTTTACACCTTTGAACTTCTTAGAGTCTGAGTCGTGTCATGGCTCTCCCGTGGCACTCTGTCGTCAGCGCTGATGAGCTATGGCTTGCACTTGCATGTCTTCATTTCTCACGATATCAAGCTCCAGATGGTAGAATGTCCTTCGTCACGACCCGTTCCACCCTCAATCAGCAGCTGAATGTTGCTATACTCATATTCTGGGGACACAGAAGCACTCGACTACGCATTCGGGGTCCTTAATACCATCAACATACTCATGCACGGCACATAAGAAGAAGAACGACTGAGAGGTAGAGAGAAAGAAGAAGAAGAAATTGCAGAATGAAGCGCGATAGACGGATTCGAGTAATAGATCGACAGGTAGAGGCGCAAAGTCTATTGTGCCGATGGAAAAAATGATGAGGTGTGAGAGAATGAGATTGATGGTGCAGATGAGCCGGATACGTACGCAATGTATACTTGCGCTCATTGGCTCCTTACTTACCATAATACAAATCGGTCCGGTAATTCTCATTTTCCAACACCTTCTCTTATGGCTATTAAAGGCTGTACTTTCCCCCTTTTTCAGACAGCCTTAACCTTGCCCTTGACGAGGATCTCGCCTGTCGAACTCTCGATCCTCCAACCGTTGTTTTCAAGGAGCTTCTTGACAGCAGGTCCCAACACACCTTTGCCTCCCTTGCTATGCTTTCCGGCACCGGTTACTATCCGGAATCCTTGTGCTCGGTCACCTGCGCCTACTCGTCCGTTGTATCGGTTTTCCCCCAAGCCATTCCACCATTGGTTCACCTTCATGTTGGTGATGCGTAAGGCATCACCAACTGTGACGCCGTGCAGATCGATAAATGTAGAATTAGATTGCGAGGCGACAAGGGAATCTGCTGCTGCGGCATTGTAACCCAAGGCGGACTCTCGTGCTTCGCGACCGACTTGAGAGTAGTAGGCTGCCGCACCACCCATGAGATGATCGGACTTGGACTTTCGGTAAGCGGCGCGTGCCTGACTCAGAGCGGCATAACGTGCTGTCTCGAAGGAAGTAGCTTTCGACGAAGCGCCTGAGAAATCCATGGAGAGAGTGCTTTGCGGGACAGCAAAAGACATATCCGAATCGTCCTCGTCTTGGAGGCGAAGGGGGGCGTATTGCGGGATGACTTGTGTAGAAAGGCTGTCTTGGGCGGTTCCTTTGGTCATAAGAGCCTTGGCGAGTTCATGGGCACCGGCAGTGGATGGTTGTGTAATGCCAATGATGGCAATGCGGTATTTGTCCGACATGGTAGGGAAGTCACGGCTCAGTTCGTATGCGTCAACCTGGATCATAGGGTCTTCAGCAGCGATATGTTGATTTAGCTCCAACCAATCCTTCAGGATGGCTGCAATTGTTCTCTGCATAGAGGCGTTTTGCTGGTAATAAATAGACGACACATTCTTGGCAGGAATGTTGACTTTGGAAGCGATGAAGTCGACATCTGCGCTTGCAGTCTGCCATTTGTTCATGACTGGTGGGGCAGAAGGTCCAGAGGCAGGGGGTTCATCGTCTTCGCTGAAGCGCAGGTTCTTCCTCTTCTTCCCTTTACGACCACGCCGTGCGGTGTTGTCCTCTGAGAAAGCGTCCACGCCCCTGGCCGAAGCATTGGCTCCGTTTTCGTGCACGTCATTCTCCGACAGATAGACCTGGTTGAGTAAATCGTCCAATGTCGGCCTCCACTTGTCATTGTGTTTTTTCAGGGCGTGCGAGACGGTATAATGGCTCAACGATGGAAATAGGTCCTTCAGGAGACGGGCTTTGCTTTCGCTTTCCAACTGTTCGATTCCTTCCAAATCTTCAATGGCTGAGGCGGATTGATCATCTCCAATGCTGACGCTCGACATGCCATTGGATATGCTGGTCAAATCTGTCTCTTTCGAATCGCCGCTGGTATCTGGCGCAGACATGGCTGAACTGGGGCTGTCGCCATGAGCATATGAGCTGCTGCCGGAAGGGTCAAAACCGGTGGCCTCTTCGACAAGAGCGGTCTCTCTGAGCGAATCGAGTATCTCCCTGGCTTGTTGCAGTGAGTTGTCGTCATTCAGGTCGTAGTCTGAGACGATGGCGGAGAAAAGAGCCGAGTCTATGGGAGGACAGTATTCTGTCTAAGTGGTTCCCTCTTGAGTCAGACTAGAAGATATTCCATCAAGGAAGGGAAGACGATACCTCCAAGCGTGTGAATGGGTCAGCCATCTTCTCGATCTTGATAAATTGTTCTCGATCCAGGCCCTCTCGTCAAGCTCATACTCGAACGGAGGAGGAATGTTGGATGGGCTTCTATGGTGGCCCGCGAGTGTTAAGCATCAAAAACGTAAAGACGGGTTTTGGGTGTTGTGTCTCATTGGGGAGTGAGTATGTTTCATGCATTTTGTTTGAATTTCGGGCTTGATGACGGCATTGATAGGAACCGACCACGCCGGCGATCGGCTTCAACGGGCACGGGCCGAACTAGTTCGTGTGCTCCGAGGCCGCCGCCAAGCACATGATCCATACATACCATGATGGGCAGCGAAGAGACGTGAAGTGTAGCAGGCCTGTAGACACAGAACAGCCAAAGATGGTCAGAAATTGACACTGACATGGTCGTTCCAGACTTGCATGCACGCATACAATAGGTAGTACAGGTAGTTGACAAGCATTGTGTAACGTCTTCCCTGTCATTTTGCCAAGCGGGGCGCCGCAACGGCGGGAGCGGGATCGTCGTTGGCCTGTCCTGTCTTCCACCACCGGCTGCACCTCTTGCAACACGTCTTCCTCTTATAACAGTACTTGACTCTTTGTTGTGTGAAATCTACAGAGAGCTGGTTGTTGCTTAAAAGTGCCGGGTTCATTTGGTGCCTTCCATACTTGTCCAACAACGCCCATTTCGTGACCGCTTGCTTGCCCTTTAATGGCGCGTGCTGCTTCAATTCATGCTTAACGCTGATTCAAGGTACATACACCTTTCCTCCACTCCTGCCATCCCCTAGGCGCATAATCCTGCTCCTGCTTCTCGGCATCCCACTCGCGGCCCTCCATGGCCTTGAGCTTGCGCATGCGGTTCTTTTCCCGCTCCCCCATCATCTGCTGTCGGTCGCGCCTCTC
>Ga0181473_100164_pt1 | contig 13238 bp, 14 predicted proteins | sample In2P11_FD_119089 | JGI IMG/M metagenome (GOLD analysis project Ga0181473, IMG submission 119089) | Clean room microbial communities from NASA Spacecraft Assembly Facility at Jet Propulsion Laboratory, Pasadena, California, USA -... ... | reverse complement strand
CCTAGCAGCTCCTCGACACCCTGCTTGGCCTTCCTTCCAGAAACTGTGTAGTTTTTCCCCCAAGCTGGGTTTTGCTCCGCAATTGTCACTTCTACCTACGACAAACGAGCATATTTAAAACTGGTACACAGAGAAGACTTTATTTTATCTTTACAAGACCAAGTAATGGTTGATATAAGTACAAGTTACAAGCATGAGGAAGCAAACAATTAGAATAGAAAGAGGTTGAGACAAAATATCATTGATAGGATAAGGCATAATGTACTCTACCTGTCCATAACAAAGTTTAGATTTATAAAAAAATTTCTGTTTTGGAAGTTTGAAAAAATTCGATAGAAAAGCAGAGATAACTGGTTCTTCCAAGTGAATCGCCATTGTTGTGGCCACCAACAACCCCCCTCCTTATTTAGTATTAGCAATAACACTAAACAAGTGGGGACCCTTAGTACAAAATTCAAAAAAAAAAAATTGTATTATACTCCTTAAAAATATATCGCATCACGATAAGAGAGTAAAACATTTCTTTATGAGCACAAGAAAAACTACGAAGAAAAGCGACGCGAAATTCATCGCATCGCATACATTAAGAAGCGCTCATAAATGAGGATCTTAAGAAATCTCCGATGGTCGATATTGCGACATCGCAAATCGCAAACATCGCATAAACAACACCTAATAATCTAACGAATTTCAGTGATCTTACGATCTGCGATCTGCAACCTTGCGATACGCGCGATTAATGCGATCTGCGATCTGCGACCTTGCGATAAGCGTGATAAACGCGATCTGCGATCTGCGATCCTGACAAAAATGCGATAACGCGATAACGTAATGCAAGTTGCAGAAATCGCCCATCGCAAATTTTCCTCGGATCAACATTCAAGAAAAGTTGTCTGTAAACCCAAAATTGGGCGCGTGCCTTAAAGCAAATTAATGAACGTACACCAAATGTTAATGAAGGACGGTTTTGTGTTTTTTGAAGAGTCAGTTCATGATGAGTGGCATTATTTTATATATATTTAGAGCTTAGAGCTTTCGCGTCAATATTTATTGTCATTACTCTTTCCTTTGCGTGAACTGCATGAATGAAAAACAGGAAACATCTAAGGAAAAAGGAAAAGGGTCAGGGCTCGGAGACAGATAAGAAATGCCCTCATGAACAGAACCACAGATCCCAAAGCATTACTGAATAGATGTTGATATTGATAAGCCACTCAACACTCAAGGTCAGAAGCAAACAAAAGCAGTATGGCTACAAAAATCCTGAAGCTTATGCTCGGTAAAGGAAAAGGCGCTAAAGACAGAAAACGCACCAAAAAGGCCCGGATCAAAGAACGGAGGCTGTTTCTGATGCGCGATTAGCGCTAAGCGCCTAGGCTAAGAAAAATGTTTAGAAATCAAAGTCCCTAACTTGCTTAGTCATTCACAAGTCCGGAAACCAAGATAGCAAAGGCAGAAGCAATTTGAGGAAAATTTGGGTTGTTACCAAGTATATATACAGTGAATTCACCCAGCCAGAGGAAGATTCCCAAAAATATCTTCTAGTTTACTAAAAAATGGTGCCAGCATTTGCCATTTCTGTTAGCTCAACTCAAACAAAAGTGGAAGGCAACCAGCCGACTCTTCCCAGGCAAATGTTGAATGCTCACGACATTAAGGAGCAAATGCAGAAATAGTTAGGAATTAGATTCAATTTTTTAGAAATAAATTTGCTTAGAAAAAGGGCGGTCATTTAAACCGTATCCTAAATTCATGTAATTAAGTTATTTAGTTAGCAGTATTTAAACCCTTCTCATGCATTTAGAGAAGGGTCCAGAAATTTGTCAAAAACTTGTCTTCAGAACATGCACTTTTGTACCCTCTGAGGAGGTTTTGATGAATGAATGGATCAAGATTTATCGATGTTTGCATTTGATATCTGCTACTGATGTTGCACTTCTGTACTCTTGGTAGATATTAGAACAAGGAGAGATAAATCATTGTTGCTTGAAGCTTATGAGTAGGACTAGTCATAAATGGTACTTTTATCTCTTGACCATTTCTGCTTATATTCTTAAAGTAATATACAGTTTTTAGTTGTTTATATGTTATTGCATGAATGTTTGAGTTACCATTTGGCACTTTTGTACGGTGGAGCCATTTATTTATGTTTGATGTATCAATAACTTATTATGCGATACGCTGTTCACAACCGTTTTGCCTAACTTTTTATGCAAAGTGGTTTATCTTAATTGATTTCCTTTCTTATAATTGCTGAATGATATTTATTACCAGTTATTATTTGAAATCTCTTTAGATCGCATAATAGAAGAATTACATCTCGGGTTAGCATAGATTAGATGTGCTGTTTTCATTAGATTACATTAGCATAGAGTTAGATTAAAGTAGCTTAGATAGGAACTTTTAGATCAGCAACATCCAGCTCTGCACACACACACCCTTAGATTGGGAAACTAGTCCCATTATCCCCAGTCGGACCCGCTATACCAAACAGATAAGGAGCTGCCAACCAAGGTCCGGACCGGGCGGGTATCCCCCTTGTTGTCGACCCGATTTTCGGGGCTTCAACAGGACCATAGTAGTGATGTGGCTGAGACAACTCATGACACAAATCAACATGACACTGCTGGCATGTATTGGCTGACTGTGTTGTCCATGTTGAGTTGTTGTGTTGCTGAGTGATGATATGCTCTTGGTATAACATGGCTTCACCTCCACATGGAAAATTTTGCGGGGTCTTCGATGTCTTAGTATTTTCTTGATGGTGCATGTGAATGTGTCCCTTTTGCTCACTTTCTCTATGTGCTTCATGTGTTCATTCGACAATGAGAAAATCTTCTAGCATGTGCTCTTCTCCATCTCATTCGTCATTGTGCCATGTTTCATCAGTGTAGTCATTCCTGCAATTAATCATGATGAGATGACATCAAATCCAAAAAATCTCCTAGTCTACCATGATGCATTGTTTTTCGCTTTGGTGCAGGTGACTGAGAGAGGGACAAGGCACTAGAACCGCACAAAGCATAGCTTAGGCCGGGATGTGAGTATCCAAAGCACTATCAGGAAAAACTGCGTAGATGAAACTGGGAGACATATTTTTTCAATCTAAGATAGAAGTGACAATTGCGGAGCAAAACCCAGCTTGGGGGAAAAACTACACAGTTTCTGGAAGGAAGGCCAAGCAGGGTGTCGAGGAGCTGCTAGGCCAATCTGCACAATTTTTCAAGGGAGTACTGGGAAAGTAATTCAATTTGGATTTGTGCAATTTCTTTGGGGAGGAAAGTGCAGGCAGCGGGAGGCACTAGCAGAAAAGTATGTGCATTTTTACAGAGGAGCACAACGCTGGGTTATGCGAGCTGCTAGTCAAAACTGCGCAATCCTTAGAGATAGTCGGAGCCCAGACAGTTCTGTGTAGTTTTTGAGCTGGTGGCAAAGTGGGGAAGAAGGGATGGACAAGACAAGTCTGTGCAATTCCTGAGCTGGTTGCAAAGTAGGGAAGAAGGGCTAGATGGGAAAACTCAGTGAAATTCCTAGGATGGTTGCAAAGTAGGGGTGAAGGGTTAGGTAGGACAAATCTATGTAATTTTGGAGCTCAATACAATCCAAGCTCACAGCTCAAGTTCTTTTTCTGGTTGACTAGTAGGAGGCTTGATGGAAGGTCTTGCGGGAAGCGCATAGTGGATCGGCTTGTAAGACAACTTTTGCATAGTTCTGGGAGTGATTCACCTGGCTCATTTCCAAAATTTTATAGATCAGGATTCCTAAAGGATGGCCTCAAGCTCTATGCAATTATGGGCAATAGTGCAAGGTAGCTGAGATTGGGTCTGGTTAACAAAGGGTTGTCTAGTCGATAGATTTTCAGGAAAATTGACTAAGTGTGAAAGTGAGTGTACTCGTCTAGACATGAAAATGTGATCATACACTTAGCACGACTCAATGGCAAGACACCTCAAACCAACAAGACAACATTTTCTCAGTGAGACTGACTCGAAGGTTGAGAGTGACAGTTGAAATATGTCTTCAAATGACCTTGACAACACTTGTACAACAATGTTTACAACTTAGTGTGTGAGTGTGACAGATGTCGACAAAGCGAAAACAACTCATACATAGAAAGAAAAACCTTCAAATTTCCAAAACCAACTCACAAGAATGACGTAGCGATCAACATGCCAAAATATAACCGGTGATTGATCAAGTGAATAGGGTGTGAAAACTCAACAAGAGCTCATGGGATGAGCCCCACTGTTTGCAACCAGCAAGGTAAAAACCAAGGAAGGCTCCAAAATTTGGATGTTGGCCAAAATTTTCAAGGGTGTTGTAGCCTCTACAATAGAACAATTAAATTGTTTATATTACCATTAAGGCATGATATTTCTTGATAAAAGGAAGATGCTAATTTTCATAAATATTTTCTATGTAATGGTTTATCCATTGTGTTAAATCGTAGTCTGCAATTTATCTAAATTATTTGAGTATGAAAGAGATAGGCAAATATTTGTTAAGTAGTTTAAATAACTGCATTAAAAATGACTTGAAGTCTAGGCCATTATTTATTTATAAGCTCAAGAAGATAGTTTGTATGGTTGGAAGCCAAGGTTGTTCTTGTTGGGTGTGGAGCCTGATTATCTTCTTTATTCAGAGGTATTGCCACATTGGACCTATGTTCATAATGGGATGACAACGTCACCCATTTTTTCACCACTAGGGGAGGTGACGACAATTTTTATGAGCCCCCCTTGGAAAGGGTTCAAGGCAGCGTCCTGGAAGCTAAAAATAGATGTAAAATTGCCTTGTAAAATATTGTAATTTCGTAGTTAATCTGAGCCATTCATTAGGCGAATGATCTGATGATAGAAGTTATGTTTGATTTAGGGTTTTCTCCGATGGAAACCCCTCGTTATATATGAGGGAATTGTATTGTGGCTATGGATATGTGTATTCTGAGTGAGAAAGAGAGAGGAGATTGTGTGAGAGCAAAGAGGAAAATAGAATGGATCAGATCTATGTTATATCTCTTCATTTTGTTGGATAATATAAAAGGAAGGACTGGTTGTTTCTCTATGGACGTAACCCAAATTAGGTGAACCACGTATATCTATGTCTCTCTTGTTTTATGTATTTTTTTTGTTTGTGTTTCTGAAATATTTTATGTGTTCCATTGCTCTGTAATATATAATTTTATAACAATCCTAACCACACATATAAACATATATATGTATTGTAAGAAGGGGGTCCCTTATTTTAACCTTAATTGTGAATTGGATGAGGGTTGAGTGCGAGAGACTAATATTATTTATGTCAAAGGAAGGATGGATAGGTCTGCTTGATATTGGAGCATGGTCCATGACCTTATAGAGGACAAGTTAATGTGATGTATATGCAAGTCGAAATATGAATAATTCTAGTCTACATGACCTAAGAGAAACTCTAAGTTTGAGGACTTTAGAATAAAGTTGAACTTGGGGCAGGATCACTAGATGAAGTTCAAGTCCCAAATTTCATTGCAAGGTCAGGATGGTTAGGGTCAGAAGACTCATGGCATGTGTCTGAGGTTGTTTATGGAGAAGGCATGAGCACTGATTCTTTTTTATAATGGAATCTCATTGAATTCACTTGATGGGACCTACTAGGTCAAGGTCAAATGAGTCAACCAGAAATAATAATTCAAGGAAAGTTCATGCTTGAACAAGAAGTGTAGTCAAGCTAGTCAAGTGAGACTTCTAGTCGATGATCGGGCAAGTCAGCGCCATGTGAGTGAGTCGATCAGACCCACTAGTCAATGGTGGTTGAGTGAGTGAGTCATTCGTACCCACTAGTCAATGTTTAGGTGAGTGAGTCAGTTGGATGCACTTGTTGACATTGGTCAGGTAAGCGTGTCATTCGGACCCACTAGTTGGGGTTCAGTTTGGTTAAGGTTAGTGAAAGAGTCAGGCCATTAGGTGGTTGGGAAATCGGCTGGGTTGAGGTTGGGGTTCTGATTAAATTTTATGTTTTTGTTTTCCAATGAACATGCCTACTTTCAACTACGAGGTGTAACGTGCCCACTTTATGAGGATGCATCCATGATGGTAGAATGGCCACACAGGTGGTATGCAAGATTCCACATGGAGGTCACTGTTGATGTGGAAGTCATATCAAGGTGAAGTTTACATCATCAGAAAGGTCTCAATGAGATGAATGTGGTGGCAATGTGTACATTTGGTTTTGAGAAGCTTGAGAAAGGTCGAAAATTTTATGACTCCATTTCCATAACTTCACTTTAGAGGTTGGGTCATCATAGTCTCTACCTTCTTCTACCTTAGTATGGGCTAGGGATAATAGAGGGTTTGTTACATAATGGAACATGAAGTGGAAGAGAGCCTCATTGATTATGAAAGGGAGTATCGACAAGATTTTCTCGACACAAAAGCCATGGTGGAAGAGTTGTATAAGGAATAAATAAAAAATGGAGAAGGCCCAAGTCAAGTTAAAGGTGAAAGAGCTAATAGTGACCCTCCTCAAATTCCTCCTCTTCCTCCTTATCCACCTCTATATCCATCTCATACTGGGAAACTAGAGAATGCAAATTCTAAATTACCTTTGTTAAAATTGGATGTGAAATTTTATTTTTCAACGTATAATGGTGAACTTGATGCAAAAATCTAGATCATTGGATCAAGTAGATTGTAGTCTCCTACAAAGTCTAGAAAATTGTGGAAAGAATCCAAGGTTCAACTAGCTACTCTCTAACTTGGAGGCACAACACTAATATGGTGGGAGAGTAAGGTTTAACAATATCTTCCTATGAAAGGTGAATGACATCTTCACGGTATGAATTTACCTTTTGCATTAAAGAAGTGATTCTACCTATTATGATATTTGCAACAAACATTAATGGATTGGAAAAATCTAAGACAAGTAGAGGACAAAACATGCAAGAATATATCCAAGAGTTTTGAAAGGGTACATTAAAATTGGGCATTCCTCTTTATATGCAAAAAAATATTTTGAAGTATATTGGTGAGTTATATAGTTATTTAAGACATACTATTGATATGTTTAAAGCAGATAATATTAATGAAGCTTGTGTCCAAGCTACTCACATAGAGTCAAGGGGAAATAATTTCCATGAGAACTTATCAAAGAAAATAGTTTAGTCAGTTGCGGAAAAAATAAAGGAAAGGCTACGGTTAAAAAACATCTATAATGAAGAAACAGGATGAGAAACCCACATGTTCACATTGAAAAAAGGAAGGACATGATAATGCTAGGTGTTGAAAACTTCATCCAGAACTGAGACTAAAGAAGTTTGGGAACAAGAAGGGTGATAAGAAGACCACTATTTCAGTCCAAAAGGATCTTGGGTAAGGTTCAGGTGATGAAATCAAGATCACAACCATGGGGATACAATATATAACTTTTGTTGCTAGTTCTAATTCTAGTGCTCATTCTTCAAAATATGAACTATAGATGATGAAAGGAAACAAAGTGAGCTATTCCGTATTATGCTCATCTTAGAACATACAAACATTGATACACTTTTTGACAGTGGTTCACAAGCTAATCTTATTTTTGAAGAAATTGTCAAGACATTGAGACTAGAAACTAAGTCTCATCCAAAACAATATCCTTTAGGATGGGTATGTGAAAATGTTAAGATACAAGTGTCTAAATAGTGCAAACTTAGATTTTCAACTAATTTCATTGATGAGGTAGAGTTAGATTTCATACCACATGACATTTGTGGGATTATTTTGGGAATTCTATATGTATATGATAGGAAAGTTATCTTCTACAAGGAGGAGATCAAGTATCATCTTATAAAAAATGGGATTGAGTATATCATGAAATCCCATCTAATGAAGACCAATTTATCTCTTGTTACAAGAGAGAAATGAAAAGAATTTTAAATTCTAGTAAAATTTTTGTACTCGTGATTGTAAAAGCTAAGGATGATGATAAATCCAATGCTTTCAAAGAATGTGATCCTAAACATAAAAATGAATTAGTTAAGATTGTTGCTAACTATGATAAATTGTTTTAGGGACCTAAATTATTACCTTCCAAGAGAGAGATACAACGTCAAATCCAATTGTAGCAAGATGCCTCTCTTCCTTACATTAGTATGTATATATTATCAGTGATTGAGAATGAATAAATCAATAAGCAAGTTCAAGAGTTTCTCAAGAAAGGAGACATCTGACCAAGTACTTTTACATGTAGATCACCCATTGTGTTGGTACCAAAGAAAGATGGTACATAGAGCATCTATGTGGATTTTTGGGCATTAAACAAAGTCACATTAAAGAATCATTACTCTCTTCCTCATATTTATGATTTGCTAGAACAACTGAAAAATTTAATCTATTTCACTAAGTTAGAATTAGGAAGTGGTTATCATAAAATAAGGATTTTTGATGATGATATTTGGAAAACTACTTAAAAAAAATAGGGTATGTTTGAATGGCTAGTCATACCCTTTGGGACTTTTAATTCTCCCACCATTTTCATGCGAGTTACGAATGATGTGTTCATGCCATTTGTAGATTATTTTGTAATAGCATGCTTAGATAACATATTGAATTTTACAAAAAATGGGAAGATCATGTAAATCATGTTAGGAAAGTCTTAGATAGTTTTGAAAATGGAGAGATTGTTCCTAAAGATGTCAAAATGTGAATATGGTAAAACATCTTTAGTTTATTTATGTTATATTGTAGGGTGTGGTGAACTGAAAATTGATCCCTCTAAAGTTGAAGACATCATGAAAAGGCCCAAGCATAATAACATAATAGAAGTTATAAGCTTCTTGGGAGCAATTCAATATTAGAGGAAGTTCATTTCTAAGTTTTCATTTATTGCATCTACTTTACATGTTTTGACAATTACTAAGTGAGTCTTTTAGTGGGGAGTAAAACAACAAAAAACCTTCAAAACATTGAAATAGAAGATCAATATAATGTCAGTTCTAGCATTTCAATATTTACAACAACCATTCAAAATTGAAACTGATGCAAGTGATTACGCCATGGGTTTAGTATTAATGTAATGAATGAAACTGATTTGTTACCATTTTGGGACCTTCATTGGTGCAATAAGAAATTATCCTATCTATGACAAAGAATTGTATGCTTTGATTTAAAGTATGAAGAAGTGGAAACATTTTTTATGGGAAAAGAGACAATCATCCATATGGATCATTAGCCTTTGTAGTATCTTCAATCATAGTCCAAGCTACAATAGTCATGGCATTTCGTATGGATTGGATTCTTGTAGCAATTATATTTGGTCATTAGGTATAAGAAAGGTATACAAAAAAAAGTTCTTGATATGTTATCAATACCTTCTATTATTGCATCTACTGTTTTACAACATATTTCTTTAGCTCATCAAAATTATATTGAATAGTATGTTGGAGATGTAAATTTCAGGGATGTATATGAAACACAAATCCATGGTACTTAATTATAAGGATTATATTATCATGTTCATGAGAAACTGCTACATCACCATGGTAAATTGTGTATTCCAATAGATGAAAGAGTACTTATAATTAAAGAAGCACATGCTAAGTTCATTTCTAGTCATTTTGGTGTAGGAAAAATAGTAGCTTATTTTCAATCTTAATGTTATTAACCTTAGATGAATGAAACTAAGTCTAAATATTTAAATGGATGTGTCATGTGTGCTACTAGAAAACCAAGTAACAAAAAGTTAGGCTTGTAGATGTCATTTCTTATACCTTCTCGTCCATGGGAAAGTGTGCTTATGGATTTTTTAGGGTGTCTACCTATGTCTAGAAAAGGTCATGATTACTTATACATGGTAGTGGATAGATTCAAAAAATTGTGTGTCGTGATGCCTTATAAAAAGAATGTGATAGGAGAGAATACTACATATATGTTCTTTTGTTTGGGTTCATTTTGATTTTCCCACATCCATTATATCTAATTGTGACTCTCGCTTCCTTGGGGAGTTTTGGTAAACTTTATGGGGGTTAATGGACACCAAGATTTAGAAAATCACTTATTTTCATCCATAGAACGATGGATAAAAAAAAGTGGTCAATAGAACAATGATACATCTACTCCAAGGATATTGTAGCAAGCATCGTAAGCTTTAGGATGATTAATTTCATTATGTACAACATGCCTGTAAGTGCGCCATACATTCTTCTACACAGAGGCCTCATTTGAGACATTTTTTGGATATTTTCCCAAGTCTCCTTTGGAATTTGCTTTAGGGAAATATTTAGTGGTGGATGGGCATAACAATGTATACAAAGACACAAATTTCATCTGGAATAACTAATTGATTCCTCAATCTATGCAGGAATAATTGGAAAAGAGCCAAGCCAAGTATAAGGCTAGGAATTGAAAAGCATTGGGTTGATCATCATTATAAGTAGGTGATCAAACTTGGTTATATATTAGCAAAGTACATCTTAAATGTGTTAGAAAAATAATCAAACCAATCAAATGTGGTTTGTTTACAATTTTGAAAAATATTGATGACAATGATTTCTATTTAGATTCACCTCTATATACGTAGGTGTATTCAGCGATGAACATTGAAAACCTGAAACTATATGAGCCTCCTATGATTATGGAATAAAGTGAGAATGTTCAAGTTCCTTTTGTTGATGTTTTTTTTCTAAATATCTCATTGAGTTGTAGGAATATGTTATTCTTGACAGGAAGGTGAGGACTTCACAAAGAGCTGATGTGGAAAATCTTCATGTGGGAATAAAAATAATACATCCAAGTAAAACATGATGGATGGAAATCAAAAAAGTGAGGGAGTTATACGTTCAATTGCAGAATAAAATCAAACTTTTGTTGATCCAAAAGATTTGAAATAGGGAGGATTGATCTGGGAGGATTTCCACAACTAATCCAAATTAATGGTCTCAAATTTTGTTGAAAATTTATCCATATTGAAGATCTCGTCAAGATTATTCCAATGCAATTTGAACGAGCTCAAACAAAATCTGTCTACAAAAGTTATGGCCTTTAGAAGTTGAAGGAGAAACATGGGTGACACATCTAGAGGATTAATTTTGGCACACTTAAGGATGACACATGGCACATGTATAGGATGACATGTGGCACACCATATGCTAATATTGTTGATGATATGGAAACAAGTGGCAGCCCATACATTTAGATGGAATGATGACATGGTGGCACATAGCATGACATAGGTTGACATGGCTCAATGGAAGGATGACACATCAAACCAAATGGTCCAACCAAAGGCTTCCATGTGGAAGAAATAGAGGCGTCCACATGGAACACTAGAGGCTACTACATGGGCCAACCAAAGGCTTCCACATGGACCAACCAAAGGTTTCGACATGGGCCAATCGAAGGCTTCCATGTGGGCTAAAGACATACTGCCACATGGGCCCTCTAGAAGGATTATGTGGTAGACACACATCTTGTGATTGCTTGGTTTGGTTTGTTGGAAAATTTCATGTGATTATTATGGGTTATGTTGTATTATATTATAATCAATGTGGAAAAATATATTAAAACCATGTGGGTGGATTATATTATCCCCAAAATTATGAAGTATCCTACAAAATCATGAAATAAAAGAACTTGAATTTATGACCTCCAAGATATAAACAATATTCCTTACCAATAGACCACAACTTGAAGTTGTAATGTAATACGTGCAAAAATTGTTTTGAGGTGTAATTTCCAATAGAGTTTTGAAGCATTTTTGTTGGCAAGAAGTGTATGGGAAGAGTGTTCCAACAATCCTATTATTTTCTTAAAAGGGTCTTAAAGGAATTTTTATTATAGATTGGAGATCAATGTTGATGTAAGAAAGCATTTGAATTTTTTTGTGTCATTTTAATGGTTTAGTTTCTCATTTGAAACAAACTTGGAAATGTAGCCTGAGAAGGGTGAACTTCGTTATCTACTTACTTTTATTGTTATTTTTTATTGTTGTTTATTATGAAAGTACATGTTTTTAATTGATCATTAAGTTTTATTAATAAAGTTAAAAGAAGCTACAATTAGCAGACAAAAGTAGTTCAAGATTTAATTTTAGATTATGGTATCTACCCTAAATCTCTGAAATGACAACCAATAATTCCATTTATAGTGAGAAACCATGATAGATTTCAAGTTAAATATGTAAGCCAAGTGTCACCGTTACTGAAATGAAAATTTTATTCTCTTTCTCTCTCTTCCTGTCTTCCCCCACTCTCCCTCTCTCTCCCTTCCTCACTATCCCCCCCTCTTTTCCTCTTTACCTTTGTCTATATACATCCATCACTATCTCCCTATCCTCCCTCCCTTCCCCACTATCCCACCCTCTTTTCATCTTTACCTTTGTCTCTATACATTTATCACTATCGTCCCCATCTCCCTCTCCTCCCTCCCTTCCCCACTATCCCCCCCTTTTCCTCTTTACCTCTCCCCCCCCGCATATCTCTCTCTCCACTACTTCCTCTCTATATCCATATTCCCCTCTCTCCTTATCCCTTTCTTCTCTCTCCCCTCTCTCCCACACACTCTTTCTTAACATCTTCCTCTCTCCCTCTCTATCTCACTCTACCCCCATCACTCTCTCTCCTTCTTTCTACCTCTCTCCCACCACCTCTCTCTTACTCTCTGATTAGAGAAATTTTGAGGTATAAAATTGGACTCCTAAGGAATATTATAAAATAATAGTGGAAATAATAAACTAATATTATATTAGCTCATAAAGTTTTGGAGGGAAAAAAGAAAAAACCACTTTTTCAACGCATATTTTCAACACATCTCTATATGATTTTACTCAAATTTCGAGCGAAAGCACTCGTTGGATGTAGAATTCAATTTTGCACCCAAGGAATACCCATGTTTCATACTTTTGATGGACCCTATTACACGAAAAATGTGAAATACATGAAAAAACATGATTGCAATCACATTTTTCAGGTAGTAGGGTTCATAGAAAGTATGCAACATGGGGCCTCCTTGGAGGTGAAATTAAATTTTGCATCCAACGAGTGCTCTTGCTTGAAATTTGAGTAAAATCATATGGAGATAAGTTGAAAATACAAGTTCAAAAGGTAATGTTTTTTAATTTTTTTTTAACCTTTTTACTCCAAAAATGGTGAATCATCCCCCATGGTTGACATCATCATATTGGATCCTATTGGTTCTTACAAATTTATATATTGTTGTACATTTTTGTTTGGAGGCCCATTTTTCACCTCAAAATTTCTCTAATGCTCTCTCCTCCCCATCCTCTCT
>Ga0181473_100161_pt1 | contig 13332 bp, 9 predicted proteins | sample In2P11_FD_119089 | JGI IMG/M metagenome (GOLD analysis project Ga0181473, IMG submission 119089) | Clean room microbial communities from NASA Spacecraft Assembly Facility at Jet Propulsion Laboratory, Pasadena, California, USA -... ... | reverse complement strand
TTCCTCATTAATAATAGAATATATTGTTGTGTGCTATTTTATCTTGGTATCAGAGCCTGTGAAGGCCTGGCCCCTCTTGGGCTTGGCCCCTCCTAGGCTGAGGGAAAATAAAGAGTTTAGTATATGTTGTTTGTCCATTAATTATTTTTTGTGATCTGTTAAAGTGGTGGAGCAGCCTGAGTGCTTGAGTGGAGCTGTCTACCAGAACGCTAAGATCCAATGGTTGATAATGTTGTTTGGTATGTGTTTTGTGTTTCCTCCCCACAAAACAAGGATTGCGTAGAAGATCTTGACTGATCCTTCACGAAGGAAGCATATTCTCTTATTGACTAAGCTTGTCACTGCAACAGCTTAAGGCTAGCAACCCTCTATCACCAATGATTATGGTGGCTATAGTTTGGAATTCTGGAAGGTTTGATCCGTTGGGACCATGGTTTCACCTTGAAACTTCTATCTACTGCTATGTTCTTCATACGACAACGATTTCTCTCTTTCCAGCAACTGATATCTTATTCTTGAGTAGCGGCTAACAATTCATTGTGGGGTTGGCACTCCATACATTTTTTGTGCTCTGCAAAGAGTGTGCAGCCAATGTGAAGGGCATTGGGACTGCCGTGGAGGAGGCCATAGGAGGCCGCCATTGAAAGTCGAAGGGGGTTGCTGTGGGGTGAATCTATTGGAGGGCAGACCTGCTGCGTTGACAGATTCTACGCATGTGTGGAGATGGCACATCTGAATCTGGTTTCAGTGGCGAGATTCCGATTCGATTTGGGGATTGAGACATGATCTGCTATGAGGGAAGCTTGGATCTAGAGTGAATGATGCATTTGGACCGATCCGTGCAGTGTGGTCGAGCCAAAAGCCGAGCGGGAGCAACAGTGGTGCCTTGATGCATTGTTTTTGGCATCAGATCTGTTATGGAGCTTCCCTTCACTGCGCAATCACACGAGGGTTTCCGGAACAAGATGAGGGTTTTTGCACAGTTCTTCACAAAGTGGCAAGTTTTTTGTTGTTTGCTTAGTGTTCTAAGCCATGAGCCGTGGATGTACAGTGTGCCATGGTGTAGGGAATTCGACTGATTCATTCTGGAGCTACTCGACCTGTTCAAATTCTGAGTGGTGATGCGGTGAGCATGGATCATTGACCAGTTGGTGGGAGCTGGATCTATTGGTGTGTTGCGAGGCGGTCAGATCTATGCTTTTGCTCGTCAATCTCGTCGAGGTTGATAGATTAAGATTTGAAGATATATCTAAGAGGTTGTCTGTTGATGGATTCGTGCAGCAGAGTAGATCTGGTGCAGTGGAGGCATAGTGTGGCCACTACATAGTGAGTACCAAGAGTTTGGCTTTGTGCAGATCGTAGTATGATCTGATGTCGTGTCTGTGGCTTTCTTTATCCAGAAATGTCTCATACAAAACAATGGAATAGGGGAGTCATTACGTTCGTGCTCATCCTATGTGTGCCTATGTTTGCTGCACAACTGTTGTTTCCTTGATTATTAGTTCCAATTTTGAGTTTCGTAACGAATACAATGAAAAGAAGGAAGGATACAAGGCCATAATACCTAAGTATTTTACGAGGGCATTTCAGGAAAGCAGGGGTGTGGTTTATTGTACTTATCCTCTCTTCTGTACTATTGTATATGGGGTGTTTGTGTGTTTGTGCATAACCTATTTCATTTACATGGCGATGAGGATGATCTCTTTGGTAATCAATAAGGGACTACAGAGGAGTGTTTATTGGCTGATTTTCGCAGTGGGTCTTCTTCCATTAAGAATTTTAGTGGCTGATTTTCGCGGCGAGGTGGAGACTTCGCTTTCGTGGCTAAAATTATTCAGCTGCTCAGCCTCAGAATATGCGTGGCCTGAGTAATGGTCATAGAATTGCAGCGTATTGCTCTTCGTTTGTCCTCCAACAAGGGCGACCTTAATTTATGCAATTTCAATAGGTTTTGCCTGCCGTATTTTTCTTTACATTGCCATCAACCATATTCTGTTGAAAGGAATAATACACAACCCATGAGGAATTTCAACCGATGCCATGATCAGTGAAGAAATTCAATTGGACGCAAGTCTATTTTGATTGGCTTTTTCCTGAGCTACTTAGCTTTGGGTGCTACCACTAATATTGCAGCTGAAGACAAGGCTTCTAGATCTGTCATGGTTACTAGAAATGTGTTCTATGATGCATGTTTAGAGGGCAGGCACAGTGAAAATGGCTACGTTATATCTGGTGCTTCGATAGCTATGGAATGCAGGTTCAATAGGAAAATGATGATGACTGTATCCATGAGGGGAGAAACAGATGAAAAAGGTGAATTCAAGGTGGAGCTTCCTTTAAATATTTTTGAGTCTGCTGATCAATTGAGCATGTGCTCAGTGAAGCTGCTCAAAAGCCCTGACAAATCCTGCCAGATTCCCTCAAAGTTTGCACCTGCATTAAGCCTCACGCTATAGTCGTTCGTCAATAGAGTTCTGACGTACAATGTAGGGTCTTTCAACTACCGCCATGAAACCACACCTAGATCATGTTACAGGAAAGGTGTGTTGAGAATGAAGAGGCGTTGAGCAGTGGCTGAGAATTTCGATGAAAATTGGAAAGTGTATTCCAAGATCTGGAGCAATGGCGTGGACTGGTGCCACGTGCAACAATGGTTGATCAGTTTGACTTCAACCCATGAGGTGTGGTGACTTTGGAGCTCCCATGACTCCTAAAGGCTTTCCTGATGGTAATCATAAATATCTTTGGTCACGATAAATGAAATATGTTTCTCAATTGTCTGCAAAGAATATCATGTTGTTTATAGATAATAGAATTGTCTTGGAAATTGATTAATATATTGAGTCTAGCCAACTCAATATGATGTGTAGTGATTTGGATAGAATTGGCTACTCTAACCAATCACTAGTGTGGAATATGGAAATCCAAGATAACTATTAGACAGATGCCAAAGATAATGTTGAAGATGATATGAATAATTGAAAAGAGGAGGTAAAGGAGTAGCAACAACGTTTATGGTGGACACCAAAGTAGATGTTTGTTTGAATTAGTGTGGTTTGTGGAATAGACTCCCTAGCATGTTATAAGCAAGTCCAGTTGTTGTAATGGTCATTGTATGTACCCAGAAACTCCAAAATGTGGAATGAAATGTAAGTTTTAAAGGCATATGAAAGTTCGTGGTGATCTTAAAACCACTTTGTAATGGTTTATGGTCAGCCTCAACCCATCTTTTGTCACTGTAAAGTGAGGGTTGGTGGTGAGCCAGAAACCATCTATAGAGTCTTTGTGGTTGAAGTGCTTTTGTGATCAGCTTTGTGGCAGAATCGCCTCTGTGGCTGTGAATATACAAGAGCTTTGTGCTCAATTGAGTAGGTGGACTGCAGAACACCTGGCTTGGACTCAGATGATTTTTTTTAATTTTCTGAGTAGAAGGGGATTGGCTTCGTTTGACGATTTGCGAGAGGAGGCAGATTGGAGAAGTTGTGGCAGATTGTGTTTTGGAGATTCTGTACATGAATTTCGCCTGATGGTGGTGGATTTGATTATCATGACAAGTAGTCATTAAGGGGGGAGTTAGAAATAATTAACTCCTACTTGTCTATGGTTGTAATTCTCTATTTGAGGAGTTTGTTCCTACATAATAGGAATTAGCTAGAATATAGTTTCTCCTAGATTAGTGTGTGGTTGAGAGAATCTCTCAACCACACTATTGTGCATCTAAGATAGAATTCCCATCTTGAGACTATTGCTCATATAAATATGTGTATAAATTTCCTCATTAATAATAGAATATATTATTGTGTGCTATTTTATCTGTAAGGTCAAAATGAAAAAAATAAAAAGAAAAACATATGTCAATAGTTACCTGTAGTTGGAGGAACCTTTGGCGCTCTGTTACCTAGTAAAGAATTGAAAACCCAATACACAGGGGGGGAGCCAGTGAGTAACAAACATAAGAAATTTAACCAAAGTGACTTAATAAAAGAATTATACCAAATTTGTCCCAAGGGTCTAAAACCCTCTGAGTGATAGAAGATAAATTTTGGGTCTCAGGAATCTGGAGTAAGAAGAATACGGGTTAAAAATAAAAAATGAAATAAATTACATGCTACTCTTCGATGTGTAGGAAATCAGCCAAGGAGGAAATTCTACCATGGTAACCATAAAATTAGAGAACCTACAAGGCATGCCGACGAATATCTGTTCAACGAGAGATGAGTTTGATAACCATGGCTAAGTACTGTGTAAGGATACTGGACACCACATATCTCCACAATGGTATGATATTGTCCACTTTGGGCTGAAGCCCTCATGGATTTGTTTTTGGGCTTTACCCCAGAAGGCCTCATATCAATGGAGATATTTATCCATCCTTATATACCCATGATCCTCCCCACTTCTAGTCAATGTGGGACTTTGGTCGTATACCCAACAATCCTCCCCTCGAACAGAGGACCATCGAGCCTCCCCTCAAACGACTATCCATCCATCCACTCTCTAGCAACCAAGATTCTTAGCTCCAATGCATTGGAAGCACACGCATTACATGGAAGCAACACCTGCGTCGAGAGCTTGCTCTAACCGACCTCATCCAGGGATTCCATTGTGATATTATCGGGGCTCACCACCTTCGTTCGGCATTCCGAGGATTCATCCACTCGGCTAACTTTGAACCTGGCTCTGATACCACTTGTAAGGACTCTAGACACCACATATCTCCACAATGGTATGATATTGTCCACTTTGGGCCTAAGCCCTCATGGATTTGTTTTTGGGCTTTACCTCAAAAGGCCTCATATCAATGGAGATATTTGTCCATCCTTATATACCCATGATCCTCCCCACTTCTAGTCAATGTGGGACTTTGGTTGTATACCCAACATACTGGAAAAAAGAACTAATTCATAAGTGGGTAGGAAATTTTATAGCTGAAGAAAAAGTCCTACACAAGAACAATATCTTGGCGAAGAAATTTTCATATCGAAAAAGGAAGAAAAAAATAGATCCAACATGCCGAGTCTACAGTGATGAGGATAATCCACCAAACTTGGTGCAAAAAGGAATTTTGGGTAAGGAAATATTCACAAGAGAGAGAACAATGAATATATATGTAGAACAAACCAAACGTAGATGAGGAAAAACCATTAATAACCTAAGAAAAATACCTTACCACATTGTTTGAAGAGGATAGCACGATAATGAGGAATCCTATGCTTTCGAGAGCGCTAAGAAAGGTGAACATTTGGCTTGTGACTTGGAGATGCCATAGGAGGGACGCTCTCTCAGTGAGACACACTTCTCCACAAAGAAAATTACAAAACCCAAATGCTACCGCGTGAGGAGATTTGGTAAAAGTGTAGGGTTGTTACTAAGATTTCCACCATTGGATCAAGAGCCACCATCATTACTGTCCACCTTTACTATGTACCTATATGTTCCAACAACCATGTGCATACAATGTGAACCCTCACGACTTGGCAAAAATTGTATGGAGCCTAGAAACTATAACACTGACTATCGAAAAAGGTAAGGGAAGTTGGCGACCATTGTGAAGGTTTTTGTCACCACTTCCAAGGGCAAGCCAAGTTAAAAATAATATATGGTATTAGAGACACATAGACCATGAACTATGAAACTCTTCTAGAGGCTTTCATACCAAGTAAATGTGTATTCATTTGGGCGCTAAATAAATTTTATAGCTATTGAAGCCTTAGGTAAATAAAATAATTTAGGATGCTTTTAAAGTATTCCACCAATGTGCACCTAAACCATAAGTAAGGAAATATGTGACCCCTTTAATTTAGGATGCTTTTAAAGTATTCCACCAATGCGCACCTAAACCATAAGTAAGGAAATATGTGACCCCTTTGCATTTAAGGAAAGAAAAATAACTGACTATAATGTTATGTAGAGAACTTTATATAACTACAAGATATAACTATCATGTTGGAATAAGAGGAATTGGTCAAAGGCGAAAGAGTAGAGTTCTATAGTCAAGCTGAGTGAACATTAGTTTCTTAACTTTGTGAAACATAGAAAAATGATGTTGGAATATGTTTTTTTAATAGTTACCTAACTGCAAGTAATAGTTGACAAAAATATAGTAATAAGGAACAAGAATCTATTTACGTGTAAGATAATTAATTATAAAAGAAAACTAAATTGATGCAAGTGAGGAATATTACAGATTGTATCAGAGAAAGTTTCAATACTAGGTTTGGAAGGAACCATCATGTTAAATGGAAAATGTACAGAAGTGTAAATATGAGATGTTGATAACATTATGTATTGTTTATAAGGTACTTAAGTGAAGAAAACTGCCATAGAATGGCAGAGAATCCCCCCTCCATACGTAATAGATAGTGAAGAATTATATGTGGAATTGGGTAATGGAAGTACCCCAAAAACCTCTCAGTTTATGGATGTCATTAGGAATTTACAATAATAGTTGGCTTATCTCAGAAGTAGCAATTAAGACCTTCTAAAGGATAATGAGGAACAAGATACTATGATAAGAGATTTAACCAAAAAATCTAACCATAGAAGCATAGAACCAGAGTGGCTGAAAAGGAAAAAATTGGAAAGAGAACTAGAGAAGTCTAAAAGTGGAGATGATTTAGATAGGATGTATTTGAAATCATAGAAAGAAAAGAAGAAAATAGAGTTATAAGGAGAATTTAGGAAAATCAAAACCCCTAACTTGGATGTAGAAAAGGAGGAGAATGCAGAAGCATGACTTCTTAACATGACAAAATATTTTCAGGTTTATAAGTATGAGAGTAATTGAAGGCTAGATTGGCCATTTACAAGCTACAAGGCAAAGCAACTCTCTAGTGGGAGGAGGCCAAAAGTGTACACCAGTTGGAAGAAAAAATAGTTTCTTGGGAGGAATTCTAGAAGCAATTTAAGTCCCGATATCTTAATGAGCAGTATTATGATGATCGGGCCAAGGGGTTCCATGAGTTAAGGCTGGGACAATTAACTATGGATGAGTTTGTGGAAAATTTTACAAGCTTATTATGGTATGTTACCTATATTAATGAAGATAAAGCCAAGGTACAACGATTTTTGAATTGTTTACCATCCCTTACAGAGAAAGGATTAAGTTCGAAAACCTTAAGACAATGGATGAGGGAGTGAGGAAAGTCAGATTGTGTTATCAATAGTTCAATAGTAGAAGTGAAGGCTTAAAATCGTGGCAAGGTAAGGAAAAAAATAAGACTGTAAAGAGTACAAAAAGACAGAAACCTTCTTATCTTAAGAATTTTGGAAAGGACCATCGGTGGAAGAAATTCAGCAAGGGAAATTTAAATTAGCCAACATAGTCCCAAACTGGGTCAAAACCCATGGATCTGAACAATAAAAATATCAGTGGGGTCAAGGAGAGAGAACCACTAAAGTGTTAGGGGGTGTGGTGAACCACACCTATTGAGAGATTTCCCATATAATCCTCGATCCATTCACAATATTCAAGTTGTTCACGAAACAACATGTTATGTCCATATAATACTAGTGTATCCCCTTATTATCATTGTTGTGCCCATGTAGCCCCCATATTGTTATTATTGTGCCCTTACATTATTATTTTTATGTAGGCTCTCATTATATTGTGACCCCTTAGGCTCCTATATATACAAATGATATCTTGTCATTTATAGCATCCAAGAATTTCTCATTTATGTAATGTAAATGAGGTTTCCCCATCGAAGAGGAAATTTTTTAAGTCAATGATCTATCTTTTTGTGAATTGGTTTCATAACATTTGGTTTCAGAGCTTTGGATTCTAGGGTTTTTCTTCGTCAAACAAGTCCCCATGGAAGTTAGTGCCATTATAACTTCTAATTACTATAGTATGTTATTTGTCGTATAACATAGGATTTGTTCTTTGTATCTTTGTGATCACCAAAAACCATATCTTAAATTTGTGTCTCAAGTATATTTCAAACCATGCTCAACCATGGAAGTTAGTTTCATTTAAGAATCCTAGTTAATACCTTATGTGAGATGTAAAACAATAGTAATAGACTTTTAAAAAGTAGGTTTAAAAAAAACTATAAATATAAACATTTGTTTCATAGTGGTAGTATTATTTTTATCCTAGTTACAATAAGTTTTTCTATCAATTATGCATAATAGGTAGGTACAAAGTAGCAACGCTACATATTACACCTGTTAAGTGTTGTGTGCTAATTCTATCAACATTTATCACAATAATATTCAAATGATTTACGTATAACGAGAGAAAAAATAAGTTGAAGTATTTGGGACGATAATTGAAATATTATTTTATTTTAATATTTTTTTGAATGTCAAATGTAGGTTAGAAAATTAATATAAATATAGACATTCTTTTGCATAGCAGTAGTATTATTTTTATCCTAGTTACAATAAGTTTTTCTATAAATTACGCACAATAAGCAAGTACTAACCAACAAAAATGCATATTAAACTCATTAAATGTGATATGTTAATTGCATCAACTTTTTTCACAATAATATTCAAATGCTTTTCACATGAAGAGAGAAAACTTAAGTTGAATTATTTGGAATGATTATTGAAATATTCTTTTATTTTAATAATTTTTTGAATATCACATGGTAAGAACCAAAAAACTATACATATTTCCTATATTGAGATTTATTGAGATTCAGATTGAGATCTAAATTTTTTTATGAATAAAATAGAAAAAAAATATTTTCAGGTACTCTATGTATGTACGTATCTAAATTATTATAAAAATATTTTGATATTAAAAATATTTTATTTATTATTGATATCGAAATATTTTCCATATCTCCATATATAAGAATGTTGAAAGAGTATCACCCAATTAGATTGGATAGACAAAATCCTAACTTCATCCTAACTTTGGATTTATCAAGTACTTGAAGACAACAAATCCCTCTACCTACAATTTTTTCCTTAATTTTTAAGTTCGAAATTAAGATCAACCTTGACATTTTATATACACAAAATGTTAAAAGAGATTAACCTTTAAAAAAAATTACATATCATGAACATTATTAAAATATGTTTTAATAATAGTAATATTCCCTTGGGTTGTCCATGGGGTCTTGGATAGATGGCGATTGTGTGCTTTGTTGAGGAACTCCTTGATGTGAAGTCATTGGTTCAATTCCCTGCCCCGATTGGGATGATATATTGGACATGATGAACATGTAGTCCTACCAAGCTTACAAGAAAAATATTATTCCCTTGGGTTTATTATCCCCTTAGGTTTATAGTATCAATCATGGTCAACTATCGTCAATCATAGTCGACCATGGGCAATTATTGTGGAATGTCACATTGTGACAAGGATTGTCTGAATATGAAAATCAACCATGGTCAACCATGTTTAGTATAGTGTTTATAATATTTATCTTAGGGTTTATATACTTTGGGTTTATAATATTAGTCCCTTAGGTTTAATTTTGTTCCATTGGGTTCATAGTCTCTTGGGGTTTTAGTATTAAACCCTTGGGTTTATTATTCCTTTCGATTTATAATATCAATCCCTTGGGTTTATAATACCCTTTGGACTAAAATATAAATCATGGTTAATCATGGTAAACCATAGTAAACCATGGTTAACCATGGTCAACCATGGTCAAATGTCATATTGTGACAAAATTGTCTCCATGTGAAAACCATGGACAATCATGGTCAACCATGGTTGATCATGGTAAACCATGTTTTATAGAATCAAACATGGTTAGTCATGGTTAACCATGGTCGAACATCACATTATGAAAAAGATTGTCTCGATATGAAAAACATCCATGTTCAACCATGGTTCGACGTCTCATTGTGATAAATATTGTCTTGATATGAAAAACATCCATGTTCAACAACGGTCCAACATAACATTATGATAAGGATTATCTCAATATAGAAATAAAACATGGTCAACCATGTTTATTTTAGTGTTTATAATATTTATCTTAGAATTTATATACCTTGGGTTTATAATATGAGTCCCCTGGGTTTAATATTATTCCATTTTGGTTCATAATCCCTTGGTCTTTTCGTATTAATCCATTTGATTTATTATTCCCTTGGGTTTATAATATCAATCACAGTCAACCATCATCAATAATAGCCAACCATGGTCAAACATATTTATTTTAGTGTTTATAATATTTATCTTAGGGTTTATATATATTGGGTTTATAATATTAGTCCCTTGTATTTAATATTATTCCCTTGAGTTCATAATCCCTTGGGGTCTTGGTATTAATCCCTTAGGTTTATTATTCTCTTTGGTTTATAATATCAATCAATTAAGTTTATTATTCTCTTAGGTTTATAATATCAATCATGGTCAACTACCATCAATCATAGCCAACTATGATAGAATGTCGCATTGTGATAAGGATTGTCTCAATATGAAAATCAACCAGGTTCAACCAAATTTATTTGTGTTTATAATATTTATCTTAGGGTTTATATACCTTGGGTTTATAATCTTAGTCCCTTGGGTTTGATATTATTCCCTTTGTTTCATAATCCCTCGAGTTTACTATTCCCTTTGGTTTATAATATCAATCCCTTGGGTTTATTATTCCCTTGGGTTTATAATATCAATCATGGTCAATCATAGTCAACCATGGTCAAATGTTGCATTGTGACAAAAAAAGTCTCCATATGAAAATCATGGACAATCATGGTCAACCATGGCCAACCATGTTTTATAGAATCAAACATGGTCAACCACGGTCAATCATGGTCAAACATTGCATTGTGACAAAGATTGTCTTGATATGAAAAACATCCAGGGTCAACCATGGTGAACCATAGTCCAACTTCGCATTATGATAAGGATTGTCTCGATATAAAAATTAACCATGGTTAACCATGTTTATTTTAGTGTTTATAATATTTATCTTAGGGTTTATATACCTTAATTTTATAATATTAGTCCCCTGGGTTTAATATTATTCCCTTGGGTTCATAATCCCTTGGGGCTTTAGTATTAATCCCTTAGGTTTATAATATCAATCATGGTCAATCTTGGTCTAACATTACATTGTGATAAGGATTTCCTCTATATGAAAATGAACCATGGTAAACCATGTTTATTTTAGTGTTTACAATATTTATCTTGGGGTTTATATACCTTGGGTTTATAATAGTAGTCCCTTGGATTTAATATTATTCCCTTGGGTTCATAATCCCTTGGGGTTTTGGTATTAATCCCTTGGGTTTATAATATCAATCACTTGGGTTTATTATTCCCTTGGGTTTATCATATCAATCATGGTCAACCATCATCAATCATAGCCAACCATGATCAACCATGGTAAATCATAGCCAACCATGGTAAATCATAGCCAACCATGGTAAACCATGGTCGAATGTCACATTGTGACAAAAATTGTCTCAATATGAAAATCAACCATGGTCAAGCATTGTTTAATGTTGCATTGTGACAAAGATTGTATCATTTATAGTATTTATCTTAAGGTTTGTATGCCTTGGGTTTATAATATTAATCCAGTATGTTTAATATTACTCCCTTGGGTTTTTAGTTTTAATCCCTTAGGTTTATTGTTCCCTTGGGTTTATTAAATTGTGTTTAATTTTTTATAATGTTTGCTATTATTTATTTCTAAAATTATTTCAAATTATTATTCATTATTTTATATTTACTTATTATTATTTAATATTATTAATAATAATATTATAAATATTATACTATATTATTAATAATATTGATATTGGTTGATATACACCTATCGGCATTTATTAACCACATTTATATTAATATAAATGTGGTTGTGCTAGTTTTTTCCCCTTGGAAAAGTCGTAATTTTCATTATATTAAGGAAAATTACATGTTGTAGATGTTGTACGAATATGCAGTATATGAGTTTATGTACCTGTCAAGTAGACAAAAATACAAAAAATATAAGCACTCCACGCAGGGAGGCTCTACCTTCAGTAGTTCATATAAGGTTATCAAAAAAATAATCTACTTAGAAAGTATGTACGTCTATAAATACAACTGATAATATATAAGCATGGTAATATTAACATATAAAAAAAAACAAAAAATAGGCTCTCAGTGAGCCTATAATGTATGGTCGATGAAAGGGCAATGGTAATACTAGTAGTGTGCTCCATTCCTATTCTCTTGTATCGACCATGTGTCATGTGGCCTGACCGGCATATCAGCAAGATTGTTGCATTCCCTATATATATGATGACAAGAAAAGTTGTCAAAAAAAGAGATGTGTCTATGGGCCTCATCTAGGATAGGCCTCAGAGTGTATGAATGACAGTTTGATGTTATATTGATCCAAGTGCAAACAATTCTTGTGTCCCCAAACAGTTGTAGATTCCTACAATGTTTTTCTAAGTAAAACTGTATGAGATGTTTGGTAGTAATGGGCTATGCATAATTGTTTGTACCCCCTCCAAGCCCTATTTGGGTTTGGAAGTGATGGGAATCGAACAGATATAGGATGGCACCGCCCCCACACCCTACTTCTTATGCCGACCCATCAAAAAAATCCCATGGCTATGGGTGTTCAATGTTTTCTAGGACAATATGCATTGATCCATGTGGATGTTTGTGCCCACCCACCTGTCCCACTTGGACCCCCACAATTGTCTCTTTCAGATTTTCAGTTTCCTTTATTGTAGCACAATTTACTATTTTTAGCAGTTTTTTGGGTCCTGAACTTCCGGAGCCATTTTTAGGCCATAAACAAAGGTTTCTGGGAAATCTGGAAGCAACATGGGTCCATGGACCGTTGTTACTCTTCCCAAATTTATATTCCTCTAATAGATCTTTCTAATGAGCTATTGTGCACATCAAACGGAGATTGTCTGCTAAAGTTACGACACCGGGAAGTTGATGTACCAATTTACCCAAATGGGGCCCACAATTTGGCGTTTCATCTTCTAGGGTTAGGTTTTTGGATGTTCAAGGTTTTCCATTGTTTCTCAACAATAAACAGGCATTTGAGCGTCATTGTAACATAGTTCAGAGGCATGTAGCCACCACATCTCTTCTCAGAGATAAACTACAATCGCCCTAGCTGGTTTATTTCCATTTCTCTTTGTAAGCATATTTCAGTATTTTACATTAATGAAACAAAGTATTATTTCTGCTGCATCTCTATGTTTATGGTTATATATGTAATTTGTTGATTTCTTGATTAAATCCGGATCAGTGGTATCAGAGCGGTCTGTTGTTTCTCTTTCTTTCCTTGCATGTCCCCAATGAGTTCAGGATATAAGGAGTAAGGGCATGAACTAGTCGAACCTTTGGAAAACCATGAACATCCAAAAACCTAACCCTAGAAGATGAAACGCCAAACTGTG
>Ga0181473_100160_pt1 | contig 13367 bp, 7 predicted proteins | sample In2P11_FD_119089 | JGI IMG/M metagenome (GOLD analysis project Ga0181473, IMG submission 119089) | Clean room microbial communities from NASA Spacecraft Assembly Facility at Jet Propulsion Laboratory, Pasadena, California, USA -... ... | reverse complement strand
AGAAGTAATTAAAAAAGTTTGTACTAGTTTTATTTGATGAAATACTTATGTATAGCCAAACGTGGGAGGAGTACCTTCAAAATTTGGATCAGGTATTGAAAATATTGTAGGAGCAATGATTTAATGCCAAACTATCCAAATGTGATTTTGGAATGAAGGAGATCTTGTAATTAGGGCACATCATCAACCATTAAGGAGTGAGGGTTGATGAAAAGAAGATAGTAGCTATATAGGATTGGTCAGCTCCCATGTCCACCACACATCTAAGAGGGTTTTTGGGGCTTTATAATTATTACCAGATATTCATACGGGGCTTCTCCCATCTAGTTGTCCCCTCACATAGGTCACAAAGAAAGATGCATTCATGTGGAGTCTAGTTGCGTGGGAGACATTTGATAAACTTAATAAGGTCATGTGCACATGCTCTTACCTAGTTATACTAGATTTCTTGGTTCCTTTCATGATTGAGTGTGATATATCCAAATTGGGTGTTGGAGAAGCTCTTATGCAAAAAGGATAACTGATTCAATTTAAGAGTCGTAAGCTCTCTCCAACTGAATAGAATTTTAGTGTTTATGATAAGGAGATATTAGCCATCATGCATATGTTGGAGAAGTTCAAACAATACTTGGTTTGTGGGCCATTCATCATCTAAAGTGATCATAATAGTCTCAAATATTTCTTGATCCAAACAAATTTGAGTGAAAAGTAGCAATGGTGGGTAAGTAAGCTACAATCTTTCGATTTTGAAATTCACTACATTAAAGGTAAGAAGAATATGAAAGTAGATGTATTGTTAAGAAACCCATATTTCCATTCACTCTCCATTATCATAGCAGATTGGAAGAAGATGATTATGGATGAGTATACAAAGGATAAGTTTATTGCTAGAATTTTGAGTGGGATGGTGAAGAATAGGAGGTATGTAATTAGGGATGGTATAATTTTGAAGAGGAACAAAGTTATCTTGGTACCAAAATCAGAAGTTCAACAAAATATCCTCCACATCCTACACAATGCCCCCCTCATGGGACACCTCAGAGTTGCCAAAATATACCAAGCCATATGAGAGAGATTCACATGGAAGGGGCTAAAAGATGACATCTACAAGCATGTCCTATAATGTCCATGATATCAAGAAAACAAGGAGGAACATGCCAAGCCTGTGGGCTTTCTCCAAACCTTTCCCATTCCATAACAAAAATAGGAGAATATATCTATGGACTTCATCACAGGCCTACCAAAAGTACAAGACAAAGACAACATCTTCATTATGGTGGATAGACTCACCAAGTTTGTCTATTTCTTTGCCATTTTAGCCACACACACTATAGCATAGGTGGCTAATCTATTCTTCTAATAAAATTTCAAATTATAAGGGCTTCTTAGGAAGATTATCAATGATCGGGATAACAAGTTCATGAGCATTTTCTAAAGGGAATTGTTCTGAGTGAGTGGGACTAGCCTCACTCCTAGCACTAGCTATCATCCCTGAATATATGGACAGACTGAGATAGTGAATAAATGGGTGGAAACATACTTGATATATTATGTGACAGGGAAACAACAAGCGTGGGTCAAGCAGCTCCACATTTAGGAGTATTACTACAACTCTACTCATCATTTATCCATTGGGATGTTCCCTTTTATATATTTGTACAGGTATGATCCTCCCAACTTCATTGATCTAATTTTTTATGACAATAGGGCACCAAAAGTTAAATATTTCTTGTAGGAATACCAAGATGTCATAGTTTCTCTAAAGGAGAACCTGCAAATGGCTCAAAATCAGTAAAAGAGGTGCTATGACCAGAACTAATATGAGAGGGTGTTTGAGGTTGGGGATATGGTGTACCTATGTCTACAACCCTACATGCAATCTTTCCTCAAGAAAAGGAGAATGGAGAAACTATAGCCTTGATATTTTGGGCCTTACAAGATCCTACGTAGGGTTGGGGAGACTGCCTACAAGTTGGAGTTGCCACCAAAGAGTAAGATTCACAACACATTCTATGTTTCACTTTTGAAGAAGGTTATTGGAAAATAAGATATTTAATCCTCTACACTACCATCATTGGATGATGAGGGACGTTTGATTTTGATTCCAAATAAGATCTTGGACACCTGTGGAGTATTTGATGAAGTTGAAGGACTTACCGGAGGAGGATTCAATGTGGGAAGGAGTTGAGGTTCTCTCCCATCTTACTTTGGGGTTTCTTGAGGGAAAGAAATTGTAGGAGGGAGGCTTTGTAACATCCCTCTTGTACTATATAAAAATAATGTAAGAGCCAAAAAGTATGTCTTAATAACATCCCTTTTGGAGTTTGTTTAAAAGTAGTTTTGTAGTTTTTTTTGTATAACTTGGGATAGGAATTAATTGGTCCATAGACCCCACTATGAACCCCTACTATGATGTATCCTTCCCAAGTGTAGAATAGGACATATTACTATACTTGGAGATCCTAAAATTTATAGTGGGAATCCCAAGAGCTTGTACACATTAATTAGCCAAGATAGAGTATTGCATGATTATGTAAGCCTTGGGGATTCCCCTAGACCCCATGTTGGTCATCCTAGACTCCTAGGATTCCATGCATGAAACCAAGATCCATGTGGGCATACATGGCATTCCTAGACCCTATACTAGTAATTATGGCACCCAAAAATCCCATATTGGCATGCCTGATACCTAGGCATCCATGTTGGCATGCCAAATACCTAGGCACCCATGTTGGCATGCCTAATACCTAGGCACCCACATTGGGCATCTCAAGCCCTCTAGAGGCTAACATTGGGGCCTTAGATCCTAGTGATGATTCTAAGGTGAGATCTAGTACCTAGTTGAGGGTATAAGAATACTTGAAGGCTCATTTGCTAGACACACTTGATTATTATTACTTCTACATAATCTGGTGGACATAACCTTAGCGAAGCATTGAGTGTATTCCTCAGATGGAGCACCTAAGAGGGTTATCAAGTTGAGGTATCTTGGAAATCTATGGTATTGATGGAGAACCATTTCCTATCCAGTGGTATCCAAGGTGGTGTATCTAACATGCGAGTGGCTATCTAGATCTGAAGAGGGTCCCTTCGATGGGGAGGATTCAGATTATGAGGAGGTGTTGTTGTCCCAAAGATCGTACAACATCATTAGAGAGTTCATTCAACCCATTTTAGCTCCTAGTAGGATGACATCAACCTTTTGGGCTTGGTTTTGTATTGTTTCTCAATGTTCATCAATAATACAAGTCATGGGAATTTTATCTCAATGTTTATGTGTTGTATTATCCATCTTGTACATGTGTTGAGCTATTTTTATTTTGAAGTGTTGTAATTGGCCATTCGTTTGCAATGTATAGTGTATATGTACTTAGAAGACCCATCATTGGCATTTCTTATTTGCATTTAGCTTGTGGAAGCCCAACGTTGGTACTCTAGGGTTTTTGTGTTATCAATTAGATGCCCTACTTGGATTTAATTTATTGTAATTATTGATATTTATTGGAGATCCTGTTTAGGTCATTACCATATATTAGTATAATATAGAGATCAAGGTAGCCAAATTGATTAAACATAGATATTTATGTCAAAGTCTTATCAAAATATAAATCAATGATAGAAGAAGAAAGGTGTCTCACTAATAAACATTGATAGCTTGGGTAGTTCAAAGAGTCATATATATACAAATACAAATATACCTTATCAATATGAATGCATTGTAAAGGAGGATATTCAATCTATATAATACATTATATATTATCCTAGATAATATCTTATTTTAAAGAAACTTTTATGGTATCCTTCTAAGCATTTGGAATAAATAAACACAAAATTTGTTGCAATAATTTCATCAAGGATTATCAAGAGGCCATTATTTAGCTCAAACTATAATAAGAAATATTATTAGAACTGGGTATTATTGGTCAACTAGATTTGTAGATGCATGAAATTAGGTGAGAAATTATGATAAATGCAAATTACTTTATGGAATAAAGAGGAATGTTATATTTTCACTAAATTTAGTTTCTCCATATGTACCCTTTTCTCAATGGGGTTTATATTTTATAGGATTGATTAATCCATAAAAATTCTAATAAACATTAAGATAAAAGGTATGAAAAAGTATCCTTCCAACTTATCTAGGAATTCCTTCTAACTCAAATATCAAAAGTTAATAACTATGATGCTATGATGATAGGAATAAAAATCAACAAATACATAAGGGAATCTCCTAGCACACACATGCAACATTAACATAGAAAGGAAGTAGATAAATTATGCATTACAAAGTTGTAGATCTTATTCCCAAATGCTAATAATGATTAGGAACCTTATGATGATGAATGTAAAAGTTATCCAAGTAAAAGAGAAACCACATTCGGAAAGAGAGAGAGGCTATTTGTACAATAAACATTAAAGATCCCATTAATATTTATTATCCTATTATCCATATAATTTGTGAAAGTAAATATTTTTATATTACATATCTTTATAAAAGTACAAGAGTTATTTTGAGTAACCCATTAATGGTTTTATTAGTTTACAACCGTGAAATCCTCCCTTCCAAATTTTGTCTCTTTCAATTTTACTATGGATCCTAAATAATATTAATCCTTATGAACCAAATGATTTCTAAATACTTAACCCTAAAAAAATGGATTCATTCCCAACTAGGATCCTATATATTGGTAGTTCCATCCATTTTTGTAGTTCGTAATACCTTAAAATGTTCTTAAGTTCTTATTCATAAAAAAATATTCTTTGTGATGTCCTTAATGATCCTTATATATATCCTTTCAACTTGAGATATTTTAACCTCATTTGTTGTTAATTAGAACCTCATTCCCATCACCAAATTACCTTTACCATAAAAGACACAAAAATATATAATGTGCTTATATTTAACTAAATGACAAAGTGATTAAGTATAAAAAGGTTTCATATTCAAATTAAAGATATATATATATATAGGTGGATATATAGATATAGATAGATATTGATTACACACTCATTAGGATGTGAAACCATCATCTTTGTTTATTCTAAGAAACTATGCTTACAACACTGAATATATCAAAATATTGTGTGTTTTATGTGTCATTGCAATAGTAAGAGAAAGTGACATATGAACTTAATATGATAAATAATGTGAAAACCCAAAAGTTCTTAACAAAAATAACATAATTATTTTTCAATTCAAACATAAATTAAGATGTTCAATAGTATCCAAGTTCATCACCTAGTTGTTGTAGTCAACAAATACATACTACTTACATTTTTGAGACACATTCACATATTACTGTGATGTTATACTTAATAAGTATTATGGTGTTTAGTTTTAAGGTTCACAACTATGTTCAAGAATTTATTTAGTTATATGACCTTCTAGATCCTTATTCAATCATATGAAGTTCAATGGATCATTGACCACTTACCAAAAGAAAATATAATCTATGAATACAATAATTATTTTGTAAAATCTTTCCAACTTACTCTTACTCTCCCAAAATAAGAAATAATTTGGTACTTGCAATGAATTACTCACTCACATCACATATTTTGATGACGACCAAAGAATCAACTTCAAATAGATTATAGAAATAAGAGTATATCAAGGAGTAGATAAAAGGATTAAACCAAGGCTTAGGGATGAACCTTCACATTAATTTCGAGAGGATATGAAGAGTCATCCCTAAGCTTATTATTTTTCCTTATTATTCCACAATACTTACAAAAATCCTTAAAATCATTTTTATAAAACTTTTCACAATCATCTATCATCAACACTTTTGACTTATTCTTTATTTAGTTTTATAAAATATCCTTAAATACTTTGAATTTAAAAATATATATATTTATTTCAAAGGAAATATATCCATTTGTTCCTTGATAAATCATCCATAAATGAAATATAGTTATATGATTTCCTAAGTGATGAATCAAGAATTAGTCTAAAATTATCAGTATGTAGAAGTTGTAAAATCCCTACTACTCTTGTAGTATTAGATGGAAACTTTTCTTAATTCTATTAAGCATATACATAATGTTCATAGAAATCAAAACCTAAGCAAGAAACAGGATGGGGAAGCCATGGAGGTATTAAATACAATGATATAATCTCTTGGGACCCTAAAAATTTGTGTTAATGCCTAGATGAAGTTTGTGTATGACTTTCTAACTATAGGATATTTGTATTGATTAATTTTTATAGATATTTTTTTTTATTGTGGAGGCCTTCTCATAGATTAGCTTTGATTGCTAAAGGGGTACTTGATTTTTAGGATTGGCTTAGTCATTCAAATTAGCACTTGATTATCAACATTAGGTAGCTAAGTCGCATGCCAAAAGGTAGTAATAATAGTTCTAAGAGGGATTTGAGCATGTTTGTATGTGCAAAATGAGGTGCCTTGCTTTTTATCTTTTTTTATTAGAGGACACATAGATTCCTAAGGACTCAAAAACTCTTTGATAGTGACTTTTAAAGCATTCAAAGGTTTTTCATCCTCCCTCATAATACTTTTGCATGTAGAATAGGGTGTAATCATTATTGTAGCCTATTAAGTGAGAGAATCCAATTTTTATTGTAGAGGAGATTGGTAAACATGGGTTTTTTCTTAGCTGTTGTAATCATGGGGGATGATATAGTTAAATTAGATCCTAATTCTCTTAAAGAGACTATGAGGAATTCAAAGGTGTGGAGGATTCTCTGCCAAGGAGGCTTGGATAAATTTACTTGTATTTATAAGGGGCATGATGAACAAATATCTATGGAGGTAGCCAACTCATGGTATGAGGGAAGGTGCAATGTCAATAGTCTGGAATTTATGATTAATCCACATACTATATCTCAAGATATTTTATTACTAAATGAAGGTATTCAAATCAAGAGGGAAGGAAAAGTTAAGAAATTGGAAGCTCGGTATAAATTTCTACAGAAGGTGATGAGAAAAAAAAAAGTTAAACAAATATCAAACTGGGGTGATAAGAACTTTGATTCCAAAACCATATAGTGAGGTTGTAGTTTCTTTGATTAATTATATGACATTGGAAGGTATATATAAACTCCTCCTAAATTCTCATTTCTTTCTTCTAAATCACTTCATTTTTTTCAAAAACAGATAGAGTTAATTTCCCATATTTTATAAATAGTTCTATCCTCATATTGGTTAAAATGGTTAAGCTAAACAGGGCTCTGGTTCCTTTACATGAATCCATTATTAAGCTTGCATATGATAGGTATGTGGTAAACAAACCTAGAAAACACCCCAAAATCAAGATTAGGATTGGAGGTAAAGTATTTGAATAAGGAAAAGGGGCAATGTTAGCTAGCGGTAAGTCCTCCAAGGGGCTTGGTCCAAATTCTTCTCTTGGGTATAGTCAATCCAAGCAAGCCTAGGAAAAAGAGAAGAGACCAATAGAATAGGCAGAGGGAAAAAACATACCAAACAAGATAGAAGAGTAAGAGTGATGCTCTTAATAAAGGCCACCTAAATAATGGCAATATGGAGGAGATTGTAGCAAGGGAGGTAGAGGAATCATTAGAAGATAGGGACATGGATTAGGATGGATCAAAAGTGCATGGAGTAAATGTAGATGGGAACCTATCAAAGAAAGAATAGGAAGCAACCAAAATAATCCTAAGCTTTGGTACTAAATATATTCTAAAGAGTGATAGGAGCATGGGGAAAAGGAAGAAGCAAGATATCATGGGATCTAGTATAAAGAAGAGGACACTCTTTAAGAAAAAGGGGAACCAAAAGATATTGGCAAAGGCCAGTAGACCCAAATTTCCTAAGAGTGGTAAGATATTTTAGCCTGATAACCATGAAGTAAAGGATATACAGGGGAAGAAAAGGATTCCAGAATGTAAGAGTGGTTCTCTTAAGCCAAGGATAAGACTTGTCCTTCAAGAATAAGAGTCAAGTGGGGAAGAGATCCTAGTAGTAGAGAGGAATCTCAAGCCTCAACATATTTTTGTTCAACAATAAAGAGAGGAATTGTCTGCAGCAGAAGTTCGAGTAGTAGCAGGGAGAACTAGAATGCAAGTAAGGAATGGATGCTTAATAGAGTACCATGCTTCTTCTAGGAGTCCATTTCATAAGCTAGGTAGGATATATTCAACAAAAAAGTAGAGTATAAAAGAACAAAGTTATGTAGGGCAATCATATTCTTTCTTTCATATTGGTCAAACTGCTATACATTCCTCATATAGGTTTGGAAATGACTCATAACATGGTCAGAATGTAACCTCTTACATTAAATAAGTAATGAAGAACAAAAAGGTATCATTTGCATCAAAGAATATTAGTACTGAAGGCTCTTTAAGTTAGAATAAGCAAAATGTAGCAAAGGGTGAACAAGAAGTTAGAAAATGTCCAATTTCCTCGAGCACTCTTGTAGACACCATGACCCTAAGGGTGACTAGGAGTATGGTTAGAAACAAAGCTATTGAAACACAAGCCTTCTAGGACTTTAATAGTTCAAACTCCATTGATGATCAACACCAAAAAGGGACTTGAGAAAAAATGCTAAAAACTATAGTAAATAGTAAATAGGAAAAGGAATTGGTTGCAGGAAAGAGATAATGAATTCAAGGGTGGACAAAGAGGTCTCTAGATAATCAATTTGGAAGAGTAAACTGCTCCTAAAGAATTTAGAACTAGGGAGATCAACAATTTAGAAAAGAAGCATAAAATTGGTAACAAGGTGGAAGAGCAAGACTCAAAATGAGAAAATATGGCTAATGAGTTTCAGGTATATCCTATGCAGGGGGACAAGTTTATAGATGAAGGAATGAAGCTGAGCAAGCCATGGAAGGTAACAAAAATAGTAGGATAAATAAGGAAAATTCTTGGTATCAAAATTCATAATAAGATGTTAATGGAAGCAATGAGTATGATGGGCAAGTATAGTTCAAAATACAATGAGTTAGGGCCAAAATCGAGCTTCAAGGAAGTAATGTTGAAGAAGACCTACAACCATTTTTACAAGAACAACTATGAAAATCAAAGTTTTCTGATAGAAATGTAGTGTTGGAAAATTGGTAGTAGATTATAGTAGAGGACCTAAATTCTATGTCTAAGTAGTTATCTTTTTATCTTGGTCTATTTTTTGGTGGTCAATTTATTAGCTAAATCTCTCTTGTCATAAGATAGTATACTTTAGGAATTTTTTGGAAGTCGAATAATTTATTAGATTTTCTTATACATTTCAATATGATCTTGCTTAATTCAATTTCATGTTTCTTTATAAAGATAATATCCTATGCTCTAATTTAGATAATCTAGTATTAACAAACTTTGTTTTGGAGGTAAGCCATATGTGTTGAACAATTTCCTATTGTAAAAGGTTTATGAAGATCCTTATAAAATTCACTTTTTTTATTGATACAAAACTAGCCCATTAATAAAAAAAATATCAAAACCTAAGGACCAGTTAAGAATATCTTCAACCATACCTTTATGGTATAAAGATCAAAGGCCCTTATATATAAAATATTTTATTCTTTGATGCTAAAGTATTATCATGTTTATAAGAATAATGGAGGTTTTATCTTTTTTCATTATTAGGAATTATTGAACTATTACACCCATGAATCATAGTTCTTCCCAATAGATTGTATAATTTTCCAATCCAAACTCCTCTTAACTACACTATTTCCTATTGAAACATATTATATGTATAATTATCAAAAATTATCTACTCAACTACATTACTCATTTTACTCATAGATATTAAATTTTGGTACAACCTTGGAACATTTAGGACCTTATAAAGGGTTTTAACTCTCTCATATTTGATAATATTTTTACCCTTCAACATCTCTATTATACTTTTTATATTCACAAAACCACTCCTTGTGAGGATTCATATGAAAAGAAAACCCTAAGTTAATCTACCATGCATTATGATCTATGTATATACTTAAAGATGCCAATTATTTATGGAGGTTCTTATTTTTATGGGAGGAGCATCATCAAATCCCTTTATTTTATTAATATTTTATGATTCATATGGCCCACTTTACCATATTTTTAATAATTCCTTATAGTGTTCTTTAGATTACTATACCTCCCTCTTGACTTCAACACTACTAGGAAAAGGCCTATTTGCATCATCTTTTTGTGTCACAAAACTATTTCTAAATACACCGATGCAAATTACATAAGAATGTGTCACCTTGTGTCAAAAATAGTTTTTTTTTTTTTAATTTTTGAATATTTTTTGATGTAAAATCTGATGCAAATTTCAATGTAAAGTTTGCATCGTACTTCACTAGCAAAAACTAAAAAATATTTATTGATGGTTCACATTCACTTTATCCTCCATCCATATCGAAAGTGATTAAACAATAGCCAAATACCCTATTTGAACTATATATATCAATAAACCCTCCTTGTAATCCTCATTTTTCATAGGCTTCAACTAATTTATTTTCTTAGGTCTTTGTTTTGTATTTTAATTCCTTAAATTTCATATTTTGATCGTATCCATGGTGCCCAAGGTAGAGAAGAAGTCCACAGAGAAGAATCCAATAGAGGAGAAACATGTAGTGAATGAATGGAAAATAACATCAAAGTATTTACTATATTATTTGGAAAAATATATACAATAAATTCAAATTTACAAAAACTAAACCACTAACCCCATTCTTGATCTGGTTCAACAAACCAATGTGATTATCGTAAAGACCTATTAAACAAGGAACTCTAAGATACAAAGAAAATCATAAAAGTGGATGAAAAATTGATCGATTATTTTAATAAAATATATACATCATCCCATTTACTAGGAATGTTGCATGTTTCATTATTATAAAAATGATATACCTTGTAGAGGTTGTAACTATTGATCTTGATATCAGTTTGAGCCCATTTTTTTTAGATTGCACATAATTAAAAGATAAATAATTTTGTAACATCTTCTTGTAAAAGGAATGCAAAATTTGATGCAAAAAAATGACAATTCGATGTAAAAATTGATGCAACAACTAATAATCTGACACAAAATCCTATGTAAAAACTAATAATCAGATGTAAAATCCAATGCAAAAAAGGATGCAAAAATTGCTAGGTGAAATGTGTCATTGCATCAATTTTTGGTGTTTAAATTTATAAAAAAATTTCTCTATGTTTCAATGCAAAAAAGGATGCAAATAGAATCTTTTCTAGTAGTGCAACTTGTCCCTTGACCTTTATTTTTTTGATCTTCAAACAAGTTGTTATGAAAAAGGCATCCTTTAGTAAGCCCTCAATGGATTTTTACCTTATTTCTTCTAATAATAAGGATATAACCATATCCTCAAAATTAGATGTAATAGTTATACCAATGCTTATAACAAGATTATCATGCGAATTTTGTAAAGAAAATAATAAAATAATGCACTTATCTTCTTCAAATATCTTAATATTGATAGAGGCTAACTAACTAACTACAATTTTAAATACATTAAAATGTTTTGTTAAAAATTCTCCATCAGTACAATTTTTTGGAAGAATCACTATATTTTGTAAGGACTTGGACTGATAAAAAATCCCTAATTTCTCTCATGTATCCTTAGTGTTATATTCTCTTGAAATATTAATCAAAACTAAATTTGAAAAACACAAATATGATATATTCTTGACCTTCCTCTTTGACTTTTGCTAGACTTTTATCATTGTATCCATAAGTTATTTTCCTTGTATAATAACCCATTGATCTTTATCCACAAGGATATATTTCATATTTAGTTTCTATAACTCAAAATTGATGGTTAAACTCTTCAATCTCAATCCTTAAATCACTCGATAGTTTTATTCATATAAGATTCAAAAAACTACTTTAAGCTTCCAACATACCCTTGCTCTTCAAAGGTTGAACTAACTACTAGAAACAAAGGCATCCCTCCTAAGCAAAGAACCTCACTCTAATACTAAATAAAGAGTTTGATAAACTTGTTTAAGAAATATAATATAAGCATAATATTAAAAGAAAAAAGAATAAATGCTACATATCTATCTAGCATACACCAAGATTTACCCTGGAAACCCTTAATTGAGAAAATTAACAAACTTAGAGTTGCATCTCTTTCTTCTATATTCATAGTTGTCTCTCTTCATTGTACAGTCCTCATATAATTGTGAGATGAAATAATTGCATTCATGTAAGGAAGTAAATACATACAACTTACACAACCATGAGTAGTAAATATGCATGACTCATTTCACCTTAATAATTACTTATAACTCACTTAAGCATGAGTAGTAAATGGATATGAATCCCCTAAAAATGGTTAATAAATACATTCAACTCACCTAACTATGAATAATGAATATATATGATCTACCTTACAAATTTTTAAAAGCATAAATACAAATTTTGTACTACAATATACTTCATCAAATTTCACTATACATTATAGAGATAAAATTGACCTAAATTACCTACCAAGAACAAAACACACCCAACAATATACTCTTTGTTGATTAATCTATTGGTAAGAATTATATATAAGGCATAAAATTTGTATTACACTATACTTCATCAAATTTTGCTATACTTTATTGAATTAAAATTGACCCAAATTACCTACCAAGAATGAAACACACCCAACAATATACTCCTAGTTGATTAATCTATTGATAAGAATTATATTTAAGGTACAATAGCTAGATACCCTACTCGTTAGCATTGATATTATCTTCAAAGATAGAGATGTTAAGGTTGGACCAGACCTTGAAGTACAACAAGTTTATGAATAACATTTGTAAATGACATAAAGAAACATTTGAACAATGGACCAAGTCAAATCCTAAAACTTTAAAATTTCTCAAAGGTTAATCTATTTTTTCAATATCTCATTGACTATATGTTGAGTGTCTATATCATCTATTCTAGATATAGAAGTTAATATGTGATTGTTGTTTATATATTAAGAGTTTACATTAAGTGATTATTATAATGATAGCTTATGAACATCATTGAATTTTAATGACTACAAAAATTATCATACATTAAAGCTAAAAATAGAATAATCTATGAGTCTTAACAACCATATTATAACCTATATTATAACAGTAATAAAAATATCACTAAACAATACTAATAACTATTAGCAAATTAATAATTTATACAAATATTCTAATAATAAAATTTTTATTATATAGTTAAACCTTATATATTTTTAGAATTAATATAATCAAAATTTATAATGTAAAATCCCATAATTTTTAAAAATATTATATGTGCCTATTAATGGAGTTATTATTTTAAATGTCCTCAAACTAGCATTTGGAAAGCTACACGACTTTAAAATTATCCACAAGTATTATAATTTGAAAATAAATTCAAGAATAATTATGTATGGTTTAGAGTTTTCTTAAAAT
>Ga0181473_100158_pt1 | contig 13379 bp, 18 predicted proteins | sample In2P11_FD_119089 | JGI IMG/M metagenome (GOLD analysis project Ga0181473, IMG submission 119089) | Clean room microbial communities from NASA Spacecraft Assembly Facility at Jet Propulsion Laboratory, Pasadena, California, USA -... ... | reverse complement strand
TATTGCTTCATCAGGGTACAATACTCGAAACTCGGGGTAGAAGACAAGTGAGTGGACAAATTTATATGCTTTGGATGGGTTGGACTCCCTACATTATGTTTATGAATAGTAGACTCATTTTATTTTTTGGAAGGCTTATAAGATACATCATTATGATCAAACAAATTCTTTAGGGGCACCAATCCTTTGGGTATATGGTTATTAGGCAGCTAGATAATGCTGTCCTAACCAATCTCGTCCTTTAGCTTGGACTAGTTGCATTCTTCCATGGTTTCGTTTTCTTGGTCAATGTGCATTTAAGAAAATTCATCAACAACTTGTAAAAACCTATTAATTTCATCATTGTCTTAAAAAACTTTCCAATATTTGACATTCTTAGGTAGAGATGGTCTATATTTCACCTGAATTTCATAAGTTAATTTAGGAGGCAAAGGAGGAATAAACGTGCTAGCAGACACAGCAAGGGAATCAGCAAGTTGGTTCTTCATTCTCAGGATGTAAGAAATGCTGAAAATATTAAAAGAGTCCTTAAGCTTCCATACCTCATCTCTGTATGCTTTTAGCCTTGGATGCTTTGCTTGGAAAGTTTTGTTGACCTGCTGAATGATAAGGCCTGCGTCTCCAAACACTTTAAGACCTTTGATGCCCACTTCTTTAGCAGTGTTTAAGCCCAACATCAAGGCTTCCTACTCTGCTATGTTATTTGTGACCTAAAAAGTTAATTTGAAAGATAAATGAATGCATTCCTGTGTGGGGGACACGAGGACTACACCTGCCCCTGCAAATTCCTTAGAGCAAGCTCCATCAAAGACCATATCCCAAATTCGTGGGGCTTCTTCCTTTGTGATATGGAAAATTGGTTTCTTAAGCTGTGTGGAGGCCAACTGGGATTCTTCAATCTCAAGAATACAAGGTCCAAAATCAGTGATGACAACATAAATCAGATGATTAGTGGGATTCCTTTCATCACTAATGATATAAGCCAACTGATCTTCTTTGTATAATCTCCTGCTCTCACCTCCAAAAACTGGGACAGTAGCGTATGACAAGTCATTTTGTAATGTTTTGCCTAATCTCTTGATCCAACCTCTGGAAAGAAACGTGCCAAACTTGTGGGGTACATCTGCTACCACAATATCCATCATCATGCTCTTCATGGGTAGTTGAGACAAATTGATGGCTAGGTCCTTGATTAATCCCAGACATTTCACTTTTTTAGAGTCAGAAGAAAACAGTTCATTTTAAGGCTTGGTAATATCAAGACCCAACTCATCCATGACAGCCTTGGGAATTAGATTATGGCTGGATCCAGTGTCCAGAAGGTAGTTGTGAAGGATTTTTTCATGAATAATCAGAGAGACATAGAATGATGGGGAGTTGTCATCATAATTTTCAATCATTGGGCTGAGAACAACAACTTGTTTTTCATCTTGCAGATTTACATATTCGGTGGAGGCTTGGATGGTATTAGGCTCAAGGGCCTCGACGATAGATCTCTTGAAGGACTCATTCTTCGCTAGTTCAATCATAGGTATAGGTATTCTTAGCTTCTGAATTTCTAATTGAAAACTGAAAGGAGAATGAGACTTGTCCAGGCCTCTTACCTCATGAGTTGGAGCTTTGAGGATGATGGGATCAACTGTCGATCGCTTATGCTTATTAGCTTGCTGTATTGCAGGGACAACAACTCTCTGAACAAGATTTTCCTTGGCATTATTCATCTTCGACCTCAGATTATATCTATGCTCATCGGCAGTTTGCAGAACAGCTTCACCATCCCATTCTTGGTTGATCTGGTCATTGAATAATGACTTTTCTTAGGTAGCTGAGGTAAAAAAGGAGGCACTGCCTTTGTTTTCCAGACAATGGATCTCATCATCTTCTTCAAACTTCTCTTCTTCCATGACTACGTTCTGGAAAGGGGTCTTCATCCTTTGGTCTTCATTGGCATATTTGCTTCTTTGCAAAATCTACAACTGCTCATTAGCTCTTCTATATGGATTTGGATTTCTAGGAGCAAAGGTATTAGGAACTCTTCCTTTCCTAGGGTGCTGCTCAACCTTAAATTTGGAGATTTCAGAGGCTAATGACTCTATCATCTTGGTCATTTTATCTATCTTAGGATATGAATATGATGAAGACTCGCCCCTTTGTCTCCTTCTATCAACATTTCCCTTGAGCTTCTTTGCAGCCATGATGTTTGATTCTACTTCAAAGGCAGCTTCTTGCATATCAGCCAAAGTAGCACATCGCCTCTCCCTCAACAGTAGACAGAAGTTAGAATCAAAAGCACTTGCATAGGTGAGTTTAGCAGAGGCAGTGGTGGGTTTTACTTCAGCTGGTATCTTGTTGTACATGCGGTTAAGCCTCTTATTAAAATCAGACAACAATTCACGATTTTCCCTCTTTAAGTTCCCAAACTCGGCGTGGTAGTAGAGTAGATCCTTTTTATCCCCCCAATGCTTTAGGAATGCATCATCTAAAGCCTTAATATCTTCTATAGACCTTGGGGATAGTTCTTTGAACCATTTTCTAGCCTCTCCATCTAGACTTTGGATAAAGACTCTCATCCATACATCATCTTCACTAATGTCCAAGTTATCAGCATAGCTATAGAATGATTTAAGATGTTCCTCAGCTGTAACACCTTCAGTCCCAATGAACTTAGGCCTATACTTATGATATTCTGCAGTAGGCATGGAATTCAAAGGAGTGGGCAGTACTAGAGGTCCATAACTAGCAGTTATGATTCTTTCCATTTTGGTAGGTTGTGGACTTGCCATAGCTGTGGTGGCTATAAGGGTACTGGAAATCTGCATGACAAAGCGTTGAGGAGTGACTGATAGGACTAAAGGAGTATGATGGATAGGAGGAGAGGCTTCCTTTAGGCTTACAATGAAAGAAGAACCTAAAAAATATGGAGCTTTATGAATCTCTAAGATTTTTTCTTCACTACTAGTATTAGATGCTATACTCTCAACATGTATTTGTTCTATTACAGAATTTTCTTGAAGAGATATAAAATATTGTTTAGATTTACCTGAACCTGATGCTCCTTTCTGCAATACATTTCTTTCTTTGATGATTTTTTCAGGGTCAGGTACTGGGCTAGCTTGTGACTTCTGAGGATTTCTCCGAGTATGCCTCACAAACTGAGCCAGAACTATGAAGTGTAGTCGCCAAGAAGTTCATCCTCCAGTAGAGTCGCCAGATAGATGATTATAACCGAAAAAGTGCCCAGACTTTGTCTATCATCAAAGCTGGATCTATGTCGTCTCCTAGGGAAGTTAAGCTTCAGTCTCCTCTCCCCAGCGATGACACCAATTATGTTATCACTCCAAGAAGCTCTCCTAGGTTGTAACTTGGAGATGCCTGGTAACATATAAATCTTCAATATTGTTCTCTGAACTATTGGAATGGATGATGGTTTGGATCAAGTCATATGACCTTTTCAACTCTGTTTTCACTCAAGACATGCATGAACACCCTCAGCTTTACAAGGCTTTAGACCACTAGTGCTCAATAGTTTATAGATTCAATGGATAGATGGGGAATACTGACTGTACTAGTAGATGCATACATAAACACATATGAATGGCTAGTTACAGGAAGTAAATGAAGCTTGCAAATCTAATTTATCAACACAGAGATAAGATGACAGTTATCTGGCATTAGATACAGAAGAAAACATGAATAACCTATTCAATTGCAAGATTTAGAACAGAAGAGAAAATGGGAATTGAACATATAACAACAAAAGAAGCTTATATTGCTAGAATGAAGATGAGAAGCTAGAGTAGCAGAGTTTCCATAGTCTCCAAAAGTTGAACCTTTGTTACTCTGAACTTTCAAATATTTATAGGCCTTTTACAATGCTCTTGTGCCTTCTGAGGCTCGAGGTGTCTTAATCTATCCCCTCTATCTTTTTAACTATTTAATATCATGACTAGACATACATGGGCTCAGAGGTTTCTTTTCCTAACAACATAGTAACCAAATTTTGGTAATCTGTTGCACTGTCAGGGAGCTCGCTCGTGCCAGTGATGCTCCATGATCATTTCTTGGTTTGACTGTGTTACACTGTTGCCTTTCCCCTTCCGGCCTTCTGTTTCCTGGTCTTTGTCTCCCAGCCTCTGTTCTCTGATGGAATGGGTCTTTGGGCCTTTGAAATACTTTCAAATACTAACAATGACTATTTTCTGTTTTACACAGAAAAATGTTGTGACACTATGAAATCCTGCCAAGATCTATTTATTTCAAATTTCAAATTTCCTTAAACACTGTCTATTCCTCTATCGGGTCCATCCTTATTGTTATCGTAAGTCACAAATGGCCTGTTCCCAGCCTTCCATTTGTATTTTAGAAATATGATCAAACTGCAAAAATGCATTAAAAATGACTTTCCTGCGGATCTCAAAATATATGCAATAATATTTATATAACCATCGGGTCCGGTTCATCAGATCACAGATATACATATATAAAAGCCCTGCACCATAATGTTTCCTCGATTGTGATCTGCCGATGCGATTGATTGCAATCACATATCGCTCGTGCCTCGGGCCCATGGTGAGCGCTCTGTTGTGTTCTCATAGCGGTCCTACGATGCAAAGTTGGCCGTCAATCTGCACGCTTGATCGACGGTCCTAGTTGACTTAGCTAATCGCCATTGCAAGTTCCACATAGTCTGCGCCGATATCCGCCGGTTGCCACCACTGATTGTGATCTGCCACTAGATCTGAACCATTGATTGGTCAGATCCAACGATTGGTGTGCATTCATTCCTCAAGCCTCCGCTACTCTGATTTTTACTGCTTCCTTGGGTTTTTGCCTCCCGATAGTGTTTTTCCACTTATCTGAAGGTTTTTCTCTTGTGATTATTTCGATCTTTTAAATTATTTTCAAAGACTCAGAGAGTGTTTTGGATATGTTTGGCACTACCGCTTAGGGGCCAACAGGTTCAATTTTGGGTTTCTTAGCTACATCATTAAAGTTAAACAAATATTCTAAGGGAACTAGTCCTCTAGGCAAGAGCAGTTGTAAAATTCATGTTTCTTTTTTTTCTTGATCTATTTCATTCAAATCTAATTTATTAACACCATTATGTACACTATATTCTAAGTCAAATTCTATCTCTATATTAGCATCTTCAAATTAATCTTTGGACTACAAAAAATTCTCAATTTGGGCATCACTTCCGAAAACTTGCCAGTATCTAATGTTATTAGGTACAGTAGGTTTGTTCTTTACTTCAACAATATATTGGCGAGTAGGACAAAATGGTAATTTACAAGTACTTGCCGATGTAGCCAGACCATTAGGAAAAACGTTTTGATTTGTATAAACCACAAACATACTATATTCAATGAAAGATTCCAGGAAATCCAACACAACATTCCTATAGGCTCTCATCCTTGGATGTTTAACAAAATATTCTCCTTTAATTTGTTTTATTACCAATTCAGAATGTCCATGAATGACAATTCATTTAGCACCTAGCTTCTTTAAAAGATGTAACCCTAAGATTAAGGCCTCGTACTTTGCTACATTATTAGAACATTGGAAATTTAATTTATAGGAATGACCCTCTGAGTGATGAGTGTATGAATTAGAAACCCATACACCTGCCCCTGACCTTTCTTTACTAACAAATCCATCAAAACTCAAATTCCATAAAGCTTCATTTGAGTTATCCTTTTCCCTGATTAATGTTTGGCATTCCTCAGTGTGACATAACATAGTGTTTTGATTAGGAACTTGCTCTTGTACATTTCCATCATTATATAAAATAAAGGAATCAAGGTTTGAATGGACAAAATATAAGGGATAACTATGAGGTCTTCCCTAAGTTGTGACCATGAATTTCATGAGTTTTCCCCTATATGGTCTCCTATTTTGACCAAACACTAGAATTGTAGCATAGGACATATCCATTTGGAGGGTTCCTTGGAGTTTAGCTCCCAATGAACAAGAAAGAAACATGCCATATTTAGGAGGTATGTCAACAACAACTATGTCCATTACCACACTTTTGGCTAGTATTTGGATTAAGTTGACACATAAATCATTAATAAGTTCAAGGAACTTTACTTGACTGGAATCAAATGAATACATATCTTTGTATCTTCTAGTAATATCTAATCCCAATTTTTCCATGATTACTTTAGGCATAAGATTATGAGAGGCCCCTGAGTCAAGCATAGCATCGTGTAAGAGTTTATCATGAATGTTTAGGCTAATGTAAAAGGGTGGTACATCTCCATATTGAAGTTTACAATCAACTTCTGGGCCAAACAATATTTCTAGTTGATCATCTGATACATTAACTATATAAATATTTTCTCCAATGCTTAAAGCTTTCATTACTTGTGATCTATATGTCATTTTGTTCATCAGTTCTGTTAGGGGAATGGGTATTTTAAACTTTGCCAATTCATGTTCTATACTAAATGATGTCTGCATTTTCTTTAAATTGACAACCTCTTGTTTATCATCCAAATCCTTTTGGGATATTTATCTTTGTTGGCTAGTGGAGGGATCATTTGTTTGAGTTGATTTGACTACAGTTTCAGGTCTTCTTTGGATTGGAACCTTGAGATTCTCTCTAGCAAGAATCTCAATGTTCTTCTTAGCAGGTGTTTTAGCTGACTTTTTAGTTGGAGTACCGAGTGTTTTACTACTCCTCAAATTGTATTGCTTATGGACTTCCATACTTGCATTTCAAAACCTTTTTTATACTCTTTGGATTCTTCAAGTTCAATTTCATCCTATGATAGCAAAAAAAGGTCTTGTTCTTCTTGAGTAAGAAAAGTAGAATCATTGTAATTTACTCCCATTAAGTTTATTTGAGTATCATCTATATCATCAGCTATCTTTGCCTCCTCATCTATGTAGTTCTCTTGGAAGGGAGGTCTTACCTACTGATTTGGACCTTTTGGGTCTCTTTGTTTGATATGGGGCTGGTTTCTTCTAAAATTTTGGTTTTTGATTTGACCAGTTTGGTTTTCTCTAGGAGCATCCCTATCAGTTATGCTTATTCTATCCATCATTTTCTCTAGAGTTCTAAGTATAATTTCTATTTTATAATCAGTGGTAGAAGAAGATGAAGGTTCCTCTTTGATAGTAACCCTTTTGTCAGCTTTTAATTTAGTTTTTTGGCTAATAAATTAGCCTCAACTTTGTGTGCATTATCTTGAATTTCCTCTAAGTTCATGGGATCTCTTTCTCTGAGTTGATATGCCATATCAACATCGAATCCCTCAGGGAAATGTATCAGGGCCAAGCCCTGGGGAGGTTTAATGGAAGCCAAAATTGCATTGTAAACCTTATTAAACTTATCACAATATGCCTCTACAGTTTCATTAGGTCCTCTCTTAAGGTTTTTGTATTCATTCAAGATCTGAAGAGGACTCTACTTGATTTCCCACCTATTTAGGAAAGTTTGGTGAAAGACAATAAGGTCAGCTATACTACTTGCTGCTAAGTTTTTGGACCATTTTCTTACCTCTCCAACTAAACTCTGGGCTAAAATCCTTAGTTTTACATCATTCTTATCTACTTCATGAAGATCGAAGAAATTTTTCATTTTATCTGTGATGTTGTGCATTAATAGCACTAGTGCTATCGAATTGGGGAATTCTAGTTTGATAATCATAGGGTATATCATGCAACAGGGTAGGTAAAACCAAGGGGGCATAACGAGCAACCATGTTGGGTGGAACAATGTGTGGTCTTAAGGGAGGTGTTGATATAGGATTTGTGGGAATAGGTTGGGTTATTGTTAGCGATACTAATGAATGAGTAGTAGAAATTACAAAAGGGATGGGGTCAATTGACATTAGATGAAACGATTGGGAAGAGTGAGTTGATGTTGCAATAGTAAGAGCAAAAATTTCAAAAGATTGATGAATATAAGCTTGGTGCACAACTTGATCAAATGTTGATACAAGATCCCACAATTTTTCAAAGTTTTGGAGGGCTTGCTGATTCAAATAAGGTTCAACAGATGGTTCTACAAGTTTATAGGGCTATAGAACATATTCATCAATTACTGTCTGATCAACACAACTTTCATATTTGGTCTTGAATAGACTGTGCTCAAAAGGTAAGTCAAACTGAATATCTTGTATGGTATTGAGGTTTTCAGGAAGGGAATTTTCCCTAGAAAGGGGGCTATTACTTCCTTGGCTTTCAGCTAGCCTTATTTTCCTTAGTATCTTTTCAGGATCGTCTAAAATGTTGGGTGGTTCTGGATCAAGATTAGATCTGGTATGAATTATTTTTGGAGCCAAATCTTAAAAGTGAAGAACAACCTCTAACCATTTATTTCTAAAATTTGAATAATTGTTCTTCCTAAAATAAAGTTTTATGAACTAGGTAAGTTAACCTTATGAAAGTGAAATGAAGGATTGTTTTAAGTTCCCTAGTATGGTCATCAGAATGTTAGCAATCTGTAATTTTCCAAGGTTGCAGAAGAAAATCACAAAGGTAAACACAAAACTACTTTGGAAGTTGGGATCTAGCCCTCCCAACATCAGATAGGGCTCTCTTTGTAAGATTTAACTTTGTTGTATTAAATATTAGGCTAGTTATGAGTGTTCAAAGTTTGGTTTTAAATTAATTGGTTGATTAAATGCCCTGAACCTTCCATTGGGCTATGGAGTCTATAGTTCAAAGGGGTTCTATTTTAGCTTTTAGAAGGAGTTTCACAGGGCAAGATAGCTAAACTAATTGGATCCTTTATATTTAAGCGAAATGAAATGGAAGAAAATATATAAGTTCAATAGAAGTTAAAGAGAAATTAAGAATTCCTTAACATGATATTAGAAGAAAACATAGAAATTATCTACAACTAGTGTATTTTTCAACAAATTATGTTCATCAATTTTCTGTAAAATAATTCAGATTTCAGAAAACATAAGTATGGAAATAAAGTAATGAAACATTAATAATGAAAGAAGAACATCACCAGATAGTCTAACACATGAATCATGTGAAGAATGTCCTTTTTATCACTGATTAGCCCATCAAATGAAAATAGTACAATAACATTGTGGAATGAAAAATTCCATGCAAAAATCAACCCTTGATATTTCTAAAAGAGAAGTATTTATAAGATATTTACAAAAAATCTTGTTAAATCTGACTAGGATGTATTTAGGAATTCCTAAACTGAATCTATCTAACTTGTTACAAAAATTTAGGAAAATTTGAACTATTTGAAGTGTTAGCACTAAATTTGTGGGATTGATCACTGTCTGGCCCTCCGAATCCTGCTGTGCTATTGATGCTAAGATGTACAACTAGATATCATACTTACTCCAATAATTCACATAATTTATCCCAGTGTTGCTCACATGGGATAGTTGTCTTCAGTAAATTTTTGTAAACGTTGTCCACTTCAGTATATTTAACAAATATCGGTTTGGAAATGAATATGTCATTAATTTCATACTGAATTTCTAGGTCATATTCCAACACTTCCAAGAGTGCTTTTCCTATCATGCTGATTCTTCCACCTATAACCTTAGAACTCTCTTTAGCCTTGATCATCGATTTCTCATTGTAATCGGACCATGTACTGAACTTATCATTTATTACCAATAAATTAGGAAGTCCCTTCTTATAGACGGCTTCCAAATTGTTGAATAATCTCTGTATGCCAATGTCCAGAGTCTAACACTTTTCTTTAAGCTGCCTCACCAAATTTATCTTAGTCAACAACTTTTTGACTTCCAATATAGTTTTTGTTCTATCTTCAATCTCTAGTTCTTCTAATTCATGTTTATTTTTAGAGTTGAGGAAATTGATGAGCGTAGTAGCTTCACTAGGCTTGCCACCCAAATTTTTTATGACTTCTTCAATGGCTTCATTAGATCTTTCAATCAGTTCCTGTTGCTCAAATATGATTTGTATTGAAGGCCAAATATCTACAATATCTTCATTGATCCGTTTCCAAATAGTTACTTTGACCTGGGCCAAAGGTATTACCCATGGAAGTATCTTTTTCCATCTGCTGCAATCTCTGGGAAAGTGTCTAGGATTTCTGTACATCTGTTAGGAGGGAATTCTCATATTTTGTATTCTGCTCCTGTAAGGTCTTCACATCTTATCTTAACTTCTTTATTTCTTCTCCCTATATAGACATGTTTTCCAAGGATTGGGTCGACTTAATTGGATCATCTACAGTTGAAGAAGGAGGTATTGCAGAGGAAGATGTTCCTACTATTGTAGTTGTTGTAGGGATACCTGTTTGAAGTAGGTATGAAATTGGTACTGCACCAAGAGGAACCACTGCTAGTTGAGAACTCTGCTCCTTCTCTTTGACCAACTTGTCCATATTTGTTTCCATCCCCTTAATCTGTGCACTCTGCTCCACCAATATCTTCAGAATTTCTTCTTTTTGTAACTCTGTCTCTCCTAACTCCTTTGCTTGGGGATCTTCAGTTGCATGAAAATTCAATTGCTTCTTCAGGGCTGCTATTTCAATATTCTTTTTCTTAATAATTTCTTCCATGGCCTTTGAATTACCAAGATCAAAACTTGCTTTGATCACCATTTCCTACAAATGTTTAATTTTGTTGTCTTTAGCAAGAGAGGAAACTTTCTCTAGTTTAAGATGAGATTGAACATTGTTTAAAGAAAGATGTAGTTTGGAAGCAGTGAGGGAAGTTTGTGTAAAGGTTGAGTAGACCATTTCTCCTATTTCCCTGTGCATGCCCATTTGATACAAAGGATGAACATCCTTTGTCTCAAACTCAAAGGTAGTATGTTTGAAGTCAGCTGCTGATTTTGGTTATGGAACCTGTGCCTATAAGAATTTCATATGCATTCTCGCTTTCTCTCTGTCATAGGGTAAAATGAGCCTGTGCTGGATTGATGAAGACTGCTTCCTGAATTGAGCAAAGATGTTGTTATGAAGGGCTTCACTCCTCTATTTAATTTCTTTATGTTTTTGGAAAACATCCAGCTGTCTCTGTCCTGTGAATGTCTCTGGTGTATGAGGTGTTGTAGCTCAGGTTTCTTTATTAGTCAAGGATGATGGAGAATCTGTGGTGCTTGTGTCAAAATTGAAAGTTTGAAGTCCCAAGAGTACAATGGTACCCTGTGTTTCCTCAAGTAGTGGGAAGTCTATCTTAGAACTTGTCTCAGTCTTCTTTGTTTAGATATTGAAGTCTTTGGCTGAGACTTTTATGACTGAAGGAGTCTCCTCCTCTCTCTGTCTCTTTGTTGGGGCCTTCATTAATTTTGAATGATTTTGACCAATTTTGACTAACCGAAGGGTGGGAAAGAGATAGATGGCAGCAATGGTTGGGTGGTAGAATGAACAGTTGCAGAAGAGTGATGGCAAGGTGGCAGTGGAAGGCAAAGGCAGGCAAGGACATGGGAAGGCATAGAAGTAGCCAAGAGAAAAAGTAGCCGAGCGAGAACTGGCAGTCTAAGCAGTCGGGAAGGACATAAAAGGGGACGAACAGAGAGAAAGAAGGTTGTTGTTGAACCTGTTAGAGGAAGAAGGAGTCAGTTGTAGAAGAGGTGCACAATTGCAGATGTTGAATGAGAGAGTGCTGGGATCTGAGGGACTTGGTTGTGAAACTGATCTAACCCGAGCGTTTGTGCTGGGTATTTTATGTAATGTTTATGGTGAAATTCTGGATTATGATGTATTTTGTTATGTTAAGTTAATGAAAGACAGAGTTGATGGTTGTTGAGACTCCTAATGTATTGAGTATCGTACTTAGTGGACCCATTAAAATTTTAATAGTCTATCTGATTGCATGTAGATGGTAATTCATAGATTGATGTTAGGATGTTGTTAATTATGTGTTCTTTATAATGGATCTACGCATATGGGTTAATGACACTATTATCTTTGTTTCACGTATTATGAATATATATGTGTGTGAACTCCTATGCCCAGTTGATATTCCCTTGACCCTGTGCTAAACCCTTATCCCTTTTGGTCGCGACGAGCCTCGGGTGAGACTCCTTGCCCTTCAGGGTGAGGTGAAAATGCCGATGTTGTCCTAGACTACAACGGACCACTACTGGCCTTCTATGCCCGAACCCAGGGTCTTTTCCCTAATGGCTCTTTCAAGCCAATAAATGGTTTCATTGCTGGGACCTAAAGTTGAGAGAACTGGTTCAGAATATGGTGTCAAGGGTATTTAAAAGAGAGATTAGAGACTGGTGGAACCATAAAGTAGATCAATTTATGGTAGAGAAAGATGCTCGTAGGAATCAACTGATCGGCAAAGTATGAGATGGGATTTTATATGCTGATAGCATAGATGACTGGTATGAAATTTTCTGGTGCAAGTTCCTTGAGGATCTATACAATTGGTTGAGGGAGCTAAAGAGGTAGAGTCAGTCAAGTGGCTTGGCTATGGTTCACCATAGTTGGACTCCATCAATATGGCATTATTACAGTAACTGGATAACAATCAGACGAGAGCAGTCGATTTCTGGGTGAAGACTACAGTGGAGGGGTTGATGGTCGAGTTCGCTACAGAGAGCTACCAGTCCTTCTCAAAGGAAGAGGTTGTGTTAAGCTCTGAGTTGAGGGGGGAGTTGATAAGGGAAGTCTCGACATGGATTAAGATGTTTTTGGTAGAGGAAGGATTGCTATCTTTACCCATTGTCGGGATGGAAGCATAAAACCCCAGTATGGAGGAAAGGAATTAGCAGGGGAAATGTTGGCTACAAAGGGATAGGGATGCTGTGAGGGGGATGGATGCAGAAGGATTGAAGAGAGCTAGGGATGTTAGAGCACAGAGGAGGTTTCTACTAGCAGACAAGTACCAGGGGAAGATCGGGGAAAACGCCACTTATATTCCGGGGTTGGGGCTGCTAAATTTTGATGGATGCTTTTTCCTCATTGAACACCCTTCTCATCCTGTCGCCCACATTTTCGTCATCTCTTTTCTCATGCCAACATGGTTGCTTATCTCATGAGTCCACTTCTACCACCTGCATGGAGGATTCCCCATCCGTTCCATGTTGTGATTCCATTTCCGCAACCTTCTGAGATGGTCCTCCTATGGTCCCCTGTTTCGATGCTATTTACACAACCTGCAGGAAATGTCTTTCCTCCTCTTCTTGGTGCCAACATTCCTCTCTTCCATACTCGGGCTTCCTAGCACCATCTTCTCCCCTCGTCCCAACTCGGGGTTTTCCCATCACCACTCCTATTTGGTGGGGTCCCCTCCTTCTCTTCCCTAGAGCATGAGCCGCTCTTGCCTGCTACTTGTCTGCTAGTAGAAACCTCCTCTGTGCTCTAACATCCCTAGCTCCTTTAAAAGATGTAACCCTAAGATTAAGGCCTCGTACTTTGCTACATTATTAGAACATTGGAAATTTAATTTATAGGAATGACCCTCTGA
>Ga0181473_100147_pt1 | contig 13555 bp, 19 predicted proteins | sample In2P11_FD_119089 | JGI IMG/M metagenome (GOLD analysis project Ga0181473, IMG submission 119089) | Clean room microbial communities from NASA Spacecraft Assembly Facility at Jet Propulsion Laboratory, Pasadena, California, USA -... ... | reverse complement strand
GCAGGACTTTCAAATCACTTGTACACCACCTATCTCCATCTTATGTGATAATACAAGTGCAATCAGCATTTCAAAGAACCCAGTCATGCATTCAAAAACCAAGCACATACCAATCAAGTATCATTTTCTCCAGGAACAAGTGTTGGAACAAAAGGTCAAATTAGAGTATGTTCCTTCTAAGGAACAAGTTGCTGATATTCTCACCAAACCACTGCCCAGGGAGACATTTGAATACCTCAAACAGAAGCTGGGAGTAGTTGATGCATCATCCTGTTGTTAAATCTTGTCTATTTCAGAGAAAAATGGGTGTACGCAAGTTGCCTGAGGAGGATCCGCGTACATATGCCGGTTTGTGCAGAGACAGTCGCGTATATGGAGGTTTGATGGATATCAGTAGGGACAAGCTCTGGTTGAAGATATTCTAATATGGGTCTGACAGAGACTATTCGGCACAGGTTCAGGGGGAGCAGATAATCTTCTAATAATGCATTTTTGACATTACCTTAGAAGCTTTTGGTTCTAGTTTACAGCTTTTGTTGATTTCAGGTGGAACAGAGGTAGAGGGAGAACAAAAGGAAATCTTGGTTGCTGATCTAATTGGTGATTGACAGATGTTGCTACTATCAGTTATTAGTGACTTTCATAAGTCTTGCTCTAGATATTTCGTCTCTATGTCATGTATCTCTCTTATGGTATCTCTCTTATGGTGTCAAGGTCATGTAATGACCTTTCTTGGTTTCCACACTATGCCTGGGATGAAGATGTAATGTTTTTGGTTGTCATATGTAATTTTTTGATGTATCCCCACTTGGTTGGGAGGATGATCTCCACTTGATTGGGTGATGGATGTATGATATTGAGTCTTTTGGTGATAGGAAGATCTTCTATGATGTATAAGTCTTGGTTCTTCTTGAAGAACATATTTTTGCATATCTTGTCTACAGTCAGGGGGAGCATGGTCAGCACAGGAGGGCAGAGATTTCAGCATGTACTCAGGGGGAGCACACCCCTTTGCCCTTGATGACAAAGGGGGAGAAGACTTTGAAGATCTTGGGTTGCCATCAAGTCCAAAGGGGGAGATTGTTGGCATTATGGTACAGGTTTGGAGCTATGGCACAGGTGTTGTCCTTGATGGCAACTCTATCTGGTGACAGATCTCAATTCAAGTTTTCAGAATAAAGGAAAAATCATATACGCAGGTTCAGCTAGACAAAGTTGCGTATACACGCGGGTTGGATGTTTTGAAGGCGCGTATGCGTATTCATGCACTTTCATGCAAGAGAAAGCACGTATATGTTGGAAAACTTACCCTTGGTCCATGGCAGTTAGTCCTTGGTAATTGAACCTATGGTTTTGGACCATGGTATCTCGTCAGACGTGTTGATCCCAAGTATTGAGCCCGTGGTATTGTGTTACTATGGTTTTGGACCGTGGTATTGAGAAAGGCCTAAGACTATAAAAGGAGGAAGGAGATCATTTGGCAAGGTATCTTTGGGATCAATTGAACATCTACATGTGCTAGATCTGAAACTTTTGTGATTGGGGTTATGGTGCAGATCTGGATTTGAATAAAGGAAGAACCTAAGCGCATAAAGAAGGATAAGATCTATTGATGGGAGATAATCTTTAAGGCTTGAATGATAGTATATCTGTATGATCTTGATCTGGTCTGTAAGGTGCACGCTTGATCTATAAATCTGATAATCTGGGTTAACTTGTGTTTAATTGTTTGAAAGAGCATATTATCCTTTATAGATCTGTACGCAGGTTCAGTGAAGAGAAGGTGCGTATACACGCAGGTTCAGCAAAGGGAAATTGCATATACGCAGGTTGCTCCATGTACAGGGGCGTATACACGCTCGTTTCAGGTTTCTTAAGTAGCGTATATGTATTTTATTGTGATCTAGCTGCCTCTATTTGTTGCTGCAGTGTTCTGGGTTCAGAATTTGGTATATGGTTACTGTTTCTGTGTTCTGGGTACAACGATCAGAGAAGTGTTTATTGTGAATCAGTTTTGTTCAGTGGAAAGGAGTTTGATTGAAGCAAAATCTTGATGATTGATCGATGTTCATGGATCCAGTCTGAAAATCTATGGAACATGGTCCCTGGAAGAAAGAGAAGGTTGTAGCCTTCGTAGGCCAGCACCTACGCACTAGTATCTTGGCTAGTGCAAGAGCTAAGGGGGTTGTAGCTCTCTTCCAGGAGAAGCTGGAGAACGAGAGAAAGTTGTAGCTCTCTGCAGGTTGTAGCCTGCGTACTGGTAAAGGACTGCACCAGTACACTGTAAAAGAAGTTTCTAATTAAAGAAAGATAGAGACGAATTGCAGCAGGTGGTTTTCACCCACATTGGGTTTCCACCTTATATCTTGTGTTCTTGTGTGGGATTGTCTTTTTGCTCTGTTTTACTATTTCTGGTTACTGGTTATTTGATTCTGAAACACATCTTAACAATCAACATTAGAAAGATAAAGTAAATTAAAAGTTTGCATTGTATACGCGGGTTTCCTTCTGCATAACTGCGTATATACACAGGTTTAATTAGATGAAGTAGCGTATATCATTTGATTTTGAAAAAGGATTAATTGTCTTGATAATACTGATTCACCCCCCCTCTCAGTATTATTTCCAACATTAAACCCATCCAAGCAAATGATATCCTTCCCCCAGTCTTCATTTGCAACATAATCCGGTCCATACCGCTTAGAAGGCAGCCAAATAATGGGAAATTGGAACCTTAACCCTATCCAAAGGACCCCACAATTTCGTATGCAAGAAATATAACATGGAATTCTCTTCAATGCTCTGGCAGAATTGGGGACCCCAAAAGGTTCTCGCGCCTGTACTGTTGATGATGAGATCATTCAACGCTTTTGACAAGCATCCTTGGCTTCTTCCTAACAGGTGCAGATCTGCCTCATACACATGTCAACGCACCACCATTGCGTCCTCAACATTTGGTATTTTCGTCCTTCTAGTTCAAGGAACCCGGAATGTCTATTATAAATATCCACAGATTAGAAGTGCTCCATTCTTATCATCAGTGGCTGATTTGCTTGGTTCTCCTGGAATGTGTCGAATGCCTTCTTCCACTTAACTTGATTAATCATGAAGGACGTGAAGGCTCTTAACTGAATGTCACCTACATACGTTACTGGATCAAACAACTGATCAATTTCCAGAATGTAATTATGCATATATAGCTCACATAACAAATGCTGGTTTATTTGATTGCGAAGAACCAAAATCCTCAGGAACTGCATGGAGTCTTTTAAAATTTATATCATGGCTTATCTCTTGGTGGGTACTTTCTAGACATAAAAACAAATATTTTTAATGAAGGAAAAGGGCATAACAGTTAGTAGGGGGCCTACATGCCATTATCTGTTGCGTTAGTGTGAACATATCGTCCTTGTTTGCCTCCAGTAACTGAACCCGTGCTTGCAAGTCTTCGATCTTCTTTTGTAGCTTTTCCTACTGCTGCTATATCATCCTTGTTTGCCTCTAATAACTGAACCCGTCCCTGCAAGCCTTTGATCTTCTTCTGTAGCTTTTCCTACTGCTACTTGGCCTTCTCCACCTGGGTGATATGATCGACCACCACTCTTACTTCTTGCTCTGGATTTTCTATGAAAATTCCTAAACCCGAAATCCCTACTGTAGCAAACTGATGTTACTTCTCTTAATGCAAATTATTTACTATGTTCTATGGTAAATATCGAAGTAAATACAACTATAGCCTTACTTAATTAAATTATATGCGGAAACAAGAAACTGAACAAGAAAGAAATACATACACATATTACACAATTATTTTTGGACAAATGTCCCTGGAAAAACCCAATGCGAGAAAACTGGTGCAGCAGACCTGAGGGGTTTATTATTATCTTCGGAAAAAATCTCATGTACAAGATACAACTAGCAAAATATAATGTTGATTTGGGGTAGCATCGGATGTGCTCTAGCCATGAAATTTGGTGGAGAGCTTAGGGCACATGAGACCTCCAATACCCAGAAAGGGTTTTGGCAGATTCTAAACAGTTAGGGATATATTAAAATAATTAATATTTTTAATGGAGTCCCTAAGTCTAAACTTGGGGAAATTAAAATATTAATGTGAATTAATATAAAATTGTGTTAGAATAGTCCAAAAGACATGGATCAAGCCAGATCTAATTTTAGCCATCGATTAAGGACTTAATCTTGGTTGTTGATTTGTCAACGAGAAAAGTATAAGAGAAGGCTTGAGGGTCACTTGGAGAACACACCAGATTGTTCAGTGATTCTATTCTCTAGAGCGGGGTTTGCTAAGAGAGATAGAATCAATGATCAGTTGCAGCGAGGGGCAGTGAGTACGAGGCAGAGAGGCAGGCATAGTGCCGAGAGACCAGCGCAGAAGCAGAGAGAGGTAGACACAGAGCCAGAGGGAGCCACGCAAAGGTAGCAGAGACTGTGTAGAGCCAGAAGGGCCTGTGTCATCCATGCAGAGGCTGCAGGAGTGACACAGAGCCAAAGAGGCTGCGCAGAGCCTCAGTAGGCTGACACAGAGGTCAACAAGGCTAACACTGAGCTTTAGATTGCACTGGAGAGGGATTTCATGGAGCAGGCTTTCCGAACACCTATTTCCAAAGAGAGGTATTGCTGCCAGATTTTTTATCTCTGTCGAGTTAGCTAGCTTAGCACCCAGTGTACTCATAAAAGAACTGCTTAATAATAAAACCCTCAGATAGCTGCACTAGTTTTACCGCATTGGGTTTTTTTGGGGACATTAGTCCAAAAATAACAGTGTCATTTGTGTGCTTGTTTCTGTTTCCTTCAGTTGATGATCTGTAATGTGTTAAGTATGCACTTGTATTTATTTTCAGCATTTACATGGTAAATAACTTGTTAATTAATAGAACAAGTAGGTAGGAATAAATCACTAAAGTGCATGGAGGGTTTCTAAAGTGTCAGACTTAGAAATTCCAACATGGTATAAGAGCATGGTTGTAGATCACAGGAGAACTGAGGACATCAGCAGAGCAGAGCAACAACAGCAGAAAACAGCTGCCCCAAGTGACAGAAGTTGTTCCTAGCATCAAAGCAACAAGGAAGGGGTGAGACAATGCCTGTGTCATCAAGTTCGAGCCAAGAAGAGGTTGAAGGAGGCAAAGACAGGCTCACGTAGAGGCCAGGAGGGCTGACGCAGTTAGTTGAGGGAGCTAGTTTGCCGGTCCCGAGACTGCGCAAAACCTTGGAGCTCTCACCTTCAGGTTGCTGGGGATTAGGAGGCTGTGGGTAAGTTGCAGAGTGGAGCTAGTGAGGTACTGTAGTTAGAACAGTACCTAACAGGGTAAGGCCAAGGAGGAGGGAGTTGCTACCAAGGGTTTCTAGCCTAGAAATCTGGATTAGTGGTGCAGTTGCACAGACGATCAGAGTAGGTGGCATCTCGACATCGGCAGAAGGGTTTCCAAGAGGGAAATCAAGGCTTAGAGGGAGTCACATCAAGAACTTCCAGGAGGGAAGTAGAAGAGAAGCATGGCACTACACGGAGTAAGAGACTAGGATAGACCAGACGGAGCCTCAAACTTCACAGTCTGGAAGGCCAGAATCTTATCCGTACTTGAGATAAATCGTGTCAAGCATTTCGCCTTGAGGATGATAGCAATCCCAGTTGATCCAGCTGATAACGACAAGTATGAGGAGGCAATGGCGAGAGCCAAGATTATCATCGTTGACGGGGTCAAGGACCATGTAGTACCACACATTGTTGAGAAGGAAATGACAAATGAGATGTGGGAGGCCCTAAAGAAATTGTACCAGCATACTTCTGTGCAGAGAAGGATGTTACTAGAAAATCAGTTGCGGTCATACTAGATGAAGAAGGGAGAACCGATTAACACCTTCCTCGGTCGACTGAATGAGATTCGGGATCAGCTGACTTCCATAGGGGCCACACCGGATCAGGAATTGACGGTGAGAACAACCCTGAACGCAGTCTTAGAATACTGTGAGGTATTTGTCTAGAGAATACTGGGCAGAGCAACCCTTCCACATTGGGAGGAAATGTGGGTGGCTCTTCGCCAAGAAGAGATGAGAAGGCTAAGCAAGGTGGGAAGCAGTGGCAAGGGGATTAAAGTCAAGAAGGAGGAGGAGGAGGAGGATGTTGCGCTAGGATCTGAGGGAAAGCAAGAGAAATAGAAGAAGAAGGACCTCTCCAAGATCAAATGCTTCCACTGTGGGGAGCTAGGTCATTATGCAACCCAGTGTCCAAGGAAGAAGAACAAGGGAAGTGAGGGGACTGTGCCATGAGTGCACACATGCCACTTGAGCAGAAGTGGGGAGACATCGAGCTATAGTCAGACGGACTATAGGCGATGAGGGGCAAGATCCTCGAGGTACCTAACCTCTTGGATTATACCTTGCTATGGGAGCCCCGAAGAGAGAGTAGCAGGACTGGCAGAGTGCTACAGTGCAGGAGTTCCTAGGACAGCGCAAGGCTAGGAGGCTGCAACAGTGCGAGAGGCACAGGAGTGTTGCACCAGTGTAGGATGGCACAGAGAGGCGTGAAAAGGTGCGAGATGCAGGGAGTTGTTGCAGCAGTGCAAAGGTCAAAGAGGGAGCACTTGTCAGCGGTAGAGGGAGCTTCAGCATCAGGAGTACTCTAGCCTGACAGAGAGGTCATAGTTGGGAGATTAGTTACTTACTTCTCAGTAACTGAGTTGCAGTGCAGCAGTTAGCAATGGTAGTGCTATGTGCAGCACGATGCAACATGATGAGAGGAGATGCAGTGCAGATGCAGCAGTGGCAGCGGCAGGGCCATGGGAAATAGCACAGTTGCAGAGGGCGCTGTCGTACAGATGCGGCGATGGTAGTGGCTGAGCTATGGGAAACAAGCCTAGCATCAACATAGGGACCGATGCCAGATGATCAGGGTGATACTCAGTAAGGAGTATTGATAGAGCGCAATCCTTGCTAAGAGGGAGTGTTGATTTGGGGTAGCATCAGATGTGCTCTAGCCATGAAATTTGGTAGAAAGGTTAGGGCACATGAAATTTCCAATACCCAGAAAGGGTTTGGGCAGATTCTAAACAATTAGGGAGATATTAAAATAATTAATATTTTTAATGGAGTCTCTAAGCCTAAACTTAGGGAAATTAAAATATTAATGTGAATTAATATAAAACTGTGTTAGAATGGTCCAAAAGACATGGATCAAGCCAGATCTAATCTTAGTCCTGGATTAGGGACTTAATCTCGGTCGTTGATTTTTCAACGAGAAAAGTATAAAAGGAGGCTTGAGGGTCGCTTGGAGAACACAACAGAGTGATTAGTCATTCTATTCTCTAGAGCGGGGTTTAATAAGAGAAATAGAATCAGTGATCAGTTGCAGCGAGGGGCAGTAAGTACGAGGCAAAGAGGCAAGGGTAGTGCTGAGATACTAGCGCAAAAGCAGAGAGAGGCAGACGCAGAGGAAGCAGAGACTGTGCAGAGCCAGAAGTGCCTACGTCATCCACTCAGAGGCTGCAGGAGTGACGCAGAGAGCCATAAAGGCTACCCATATCCTCACTAGGCTGACGCAGAGGGTTTCAGGCTAACACAGAGGCTAGCAGGGGTGATGCTGAGCTTCAGATTGTGCTAGAGAGGGACTTCGTGGAGTAGGCTTTCCGAATACCGGTTTCCAAAGAGAGGTATTGCTGCCAGATTTTTCTGTCTTTGTCGGGTTAGCCAATTTGGCACCCAGTGTACTCGGAAAAGAACTTCTTAATAATAAAACCCTCAGATAGTTGCACTGATTTTCTCGCATTGGGTTTTTCTGGGTACATTACTCCAAAAATAACGGTGTCATTTGTGTGCTTGTTTCTGTTTCCTTCAGTTGATGATATGTAATGTGTTGAGCATGCACTTCTTTTTATTTTCAGTATTTACATGGTAAATAACTTGTTAATTAACAGAACAAATAGGTAGGAATAAATCAGTAAAGTGCATGGAGGGTTTCTAAGGTGTCAGACTTAGAAATTCCAACATGGTATCAAAGCGTGGTTGCAGATCACAAGAGAATTGAGGACATTAGCAGAGCAGAGCAATAGCAGCAGAAAACAACTATCTCGAGTGACAGAAGTTATTCCTAGCAGCAAAGCAGCAAAGAAGGGGTGACGCAGTGCCTGCATCATCAAGTTCTAATGTGGATGGTTACCAAAATTGATGTGGTAGTCTAGAATTAGACTAATGGTTCACTTAAAAACCAATCAGCTACGTGTAAATAAGATTATGTACGTGTATTTCCTCCCGAGGGTCCCGCTAAGTTGACAAATGACCGTTGGTCCTACTTTGACTTCTTACTTCCCAAGCGCTTCAATCTCCACTGTTGATCTGGCTTTCTTAAATCCAACGAATATCGCGTCGTATCACGCGCCAACTAGCCGAACAATCTCCACCGTCGATCTGTCCTATTTGATCCAACGATTATCACACCATCTCGCGTGAATGCTTGCATGACCGATGTCAGGTTGAGAGCGTGTGAGAAAAGTGGTTTTCCCGTGTTGTGTCACCAGCTTAGGTTAATCGCGCAATTTGAGAAATACCATTTCCCAGTTATTTTCCACGCGATATACCACTTACTGCTTTCCAATACTACTCACGTGTTTAATACAAAACCTTTAATAAATGTGCGTAATAAGATTTAGCACCTAATCTCGTTATTCACCCTTAATGTTAATTGATTGTAATTAACAATAACCACATAAATGGAAATAATACCCGATTAGGGTACAAATTGCCGATACGCAGGTTCAAGAGAAACTGTGCACCAGGAATAACACGCAACACCACACTTAATCAATTATTCAATAATATAGAAATTACAGAGTCTTGGCCCTCTCAGCTCGATTACAGCAATTTTTCTGACCTTTGTTTCCTCGCAAACCCTATCTCTCCCTCAATCTTTCACTTACTCCCTCTTCTATTCCATTCCAATCTATCATTACATATTTTCCTTTTCTTTTATGGATCAAATCCTATCCTAACAACATTGACACTTAGTCTCTATTTTTATCAGCTCAACTATTAAATCCCTATTCTCAAGCTCTAATACACAACTATCCTAACACTTATCTTATGTTCTAAAAATAATACAATGATTTAATTATTACAATAATTGAGATAAATATCAATTCGAGAGATCCAACCCTCTCTACTACACTGATTTTGACCACTCAGGTCAATAAAATTCATCTCTTTTTAGCCACGACATGTGAACATACAATCATATTGCTGGCTAAGCTCGGATGCTCCCGCATCAGACTCCCAAGGAAGAAAAGAATCATCCACTAGACTTTCAGGATTAACTCCATACTTCTGCAATTCTGCTGTTGTCAACCAATTGGCATCCTCTAATGGTTGTCCGTTCCATTTGACTAAATACTTAAAATAAACATGTCCCCTGGTTCTTTTAGTTACTCTTTTCTCTAGAACAGCTTCCACCTCTTTCTTAATTGTCTTTGGCATTTGTTCTTCCCAATGTACAATCTGTTCTTCATTTTCTACAGGTTCATTCTGTATCTCTGTCTTTGTCTCCTTGTATGGGTACAAATCTGCAACATTGAAGATAGGTGATATTCCAATCCTTTCTGGCAACTCGATTTCATAAGCATTGGTTGAAAACTTCCTCACAATTCTGCATGGCCCTATCTTTTTCATCTTTAGTTTATTATAAGTCCCAACAGGAAATCTTTCTTTCCTCAAGTACACCATCACTAGATCTCCCACTTGGAATTATTTTTCTTTCCTCCTCATATCAGCTCTATATTTGTACTTGCCACTGATTTGTTCCTGTCTTTGACATCTTCTTGTAGTCTCTGCATCTGCTCTGCAAACTCTTCAGCCTTTTCACTTCTTGTCTTCTGTTTGTCCAAATTTCTGAGCTCATACACACCTCTTGAATTCATTCCAAAAACAATTTGAAATGGACTCATCCTAGTACTTCGGTTTGGAGTGTCATTATAAGCAAATTCAGCTTGAGCAAGTGCTAAATCCTACTGCCTAGGATTTTGATACACTAAACTTCTTAATATGTTTCCCAAGCTTCTGTTTACCACTTCGGTCTCTCCATTTGTTTGAGGGTGATATGCAGAACTAAAACTAAGGTTGGCACCTAGTTTCTTCCAAATAGTTCTCCATAAATTCCAACAAACTTTGTATCCCTATCAAACACAATACTAATAGGTAATCCATGCAACCTTACAACTACTGAAAAAAATAAATTAGCAATATGTGTTGCATCACTAGTCTTTTTACATGCAATAAAATGTGCCATTTTAGAAAATCTATCTACCACAACATAAATGGAATCATTTCCTCTTTGGGTTCTAGGTAATCCCAAAACAAAATCTATACTAACTGCATCCCATGGTCAGTTTGGTATTGGTAATGGCTGGTACAATCCTATATTTTGGCTTCTCCCCTTAGCATGCTGACATATCCTACACTTTTCAACAAATCTCTTAACATCAGTCTGCATCTTTGGCTAGTAGTAAAAAGCATTTACCTGAGCAAAGGTTTTGTCTTGTCCAAATTTCCCAGATAACCCTCCACATTGTTTCTCCTTGATTATGTTTTCCCTCATAGAACATTTTGGAATGCACAGTTTGTTACCTTTAAACAGTAAACCTCATTGGATAAGATAATCTAACCACTGGCTTCTATTATGAATTATCGGATTTTGTACAACTGTATAAGTATCTTTAAATTTTGCATCGTCTTTATACATATCAACCATTTCTTCAAATCCTACAACACCAATTCTTAATTCTTGCACCATGAAATTTACCCTAATTAAAGTATCAACAACTTTGTTCAACTTACCACTTGTATGTTTGACCACAAAAGTAAAAAATCTGTAAAAACTCTACCCACTTGGCATGCTTTTGATTCAATTTTGGTTGATTGTTTATAAACTGCAATGTATGATTGTCAGAGTACAATACAAACTCCTTTGGTAACAGATAATGTCTCCATTTTTTTAAAACTTGCATAATAGCATAAAATTCTTTATCATAAGAAGAATATTTCTTCTTAGCTTCATTTAGTTTCTCACTAAAGTATGCTATTGGTCTCTGTTCCTGACTCAGAACTGCTCCAATTGCAACTCCACTAGCATCAGTTTCAACTTGAAAAACTTTTCCAAAATTAGGCAAAGCTAAAATTGGTTTTTCTGTAATTTTCTTCTTCAGCAACTTAAAATTTCGGTCTGCTGCTTCTATCCACTTGAATGGTTGATTAGTCTCTTTGATTGTTTCAATAATTGGTGCACAAATCTGACTAAAACTTCTGATAAATTTTCTATAAAAACTTGCAAGACCATGAAAGCTTCTTACCTCAAATATGTTTCTTGGAATAGGCCAATTCCAAATTGCTTGAACTTTCTCTGGATCCATTTTCAGACCTTCTTTAGAAACTACAAACCCCAAATAGATTAATTCTTCTTTCATGCAACTATCTGGTGGGATGAACTACAAACATACAGAGCAAGAAAGGGGAAACCCAAGATCAAACAATGGGATAAAATGGTGAGTAGATTGAAAGCTAAATTTATGCCAAAAGATTATCAGTTAAATCTTTTCAGACAATTACAGAATTTGAGACGAAAAGGAATGACTGTTAAAGAATATATAGAAGAGTTTTATATGCTGAGCATTAGAGAAGGACATGCAGAGGATGATGTAGAAAAGGTAGCCAGGTACATCAATGATTGGAGATATGACATATAGGATGAAATCAACTTGCTGAGTCTGAAGACAATTGAAGATGCCTATCAAGCAGCTTTGAAAGCAGAGGAGAAGATGTTGAGAAAACAAAATTAGAGGAATAGAGGGAAAAGTTCAACAAGAGGTAGAGGAACTACCAGATCAAGATTTCAGTGCCCTTAGGGTGAAGCAGGAGGTTCAAGTAGTAGACCACCACAGAGAGGAGATTTTAGTAGAGGGAGATTTTCACCCAGAGGAAGAGGTCGAGGAAGAGAAACTCGGTGTTATACATGTGGAGAATGGGGACATGGATCATGGGACTATCCTCATAATAAAGCAACCAATCAGCAAAATGTGAATGTGGCTGAGGCAAAGGAAGAAAAAACTCAAATTGCAAATAAGGAAGAATCACCTGAAGTAAGAGAATCCATGTTATTGAAAAGAGTATTGCTTAAAGCAGAAAAAGAGACAGGAGAACTAGCTCAGAGAAAGAATTTATTTAGGACTACATGCAAGTCCAAAGGAAAATCTTGTAAAGTGATAAGTGACAGTGGAAGCACTAATAACGTGGTTTCTACAAAAATGGTGGAGAAGTTAGGATTATTGAAAACAGTACACCCTACTCCTTACAAAGTATCATGGCTACAAAAAGGACACCAGCTTATTGTGACAGAGCAATGCAAAGTAGAATTAATCTAGATTGGTACTTACAAGGATGTGATATTATGTGATGTAATTCCAATGGATGTATGCCATGTATTGCTGGAAAGACTTTGGCAGTTTGATAGAAAATCCATTCATGATGGTAGAAGAAACACCTATACCCTAGAGAAGAATGGAGTGAAGCATACCTTGCTTCCATTAAAAGATGAAGCAGACAAAAGAACAGCTGGAAATAGTGTTATGCTGATGAATGGAAAGGAGTTGTTTCAAGAAGTTGGAAAAGATGAAGAAATGCATTTCGCTATCATAGGGAGACCTAAGGTAATTTTGACTTCTACAAACTTGGATGATTTACTTGAAGAAATCAAAACTCTGTTAAATGATTTCGCTGATATTATTGTGGATGAGTTGCCAAATGCATTGCCACCAATCAGGAGTATTAGTCATCACATTGACTTGATACCTGGAGCAAATGTGCCAAACAAAGCAGCATACAGATTGACTCCTCAGGAGAATGCAGAAGTTGGGAGACAAGTGCAAGAACTGATGGATAAGGGATTAATCAAAGAGAGTCTTAGTCCATGTGCTGTGCCAATAGTACTGAGCCCAAAGAAAGGTAATGAGTGGCGCATATGCACAGACTCCAGAGCCATCAACAAAATCACAATCAGGTATTGTTTTCCTTTACCACGCATGGATGATTTGATGGATTGTTTAAGTGGGTCAAAGTATTTTACTAAGATAGACCTGAAGAGTGGATATCATCAAATAACGATTAGAGAAGGAGATGAATGGAAGACTGCATTTAAAACAAAAAATGCACTGTATGAGTGGTAAGTGATGCCTTTTGGACTCACTAATGCACCCAACACATTCATGACATTGATGAATGAAGTCTTGAAGGAATATGCAGGCAAGTTTTTCATTGTTTATCTTGATGATATTCTAGTTTTCAGTAGAAGCAAAGAAGAACATCTGGAACATCTTAAGTTGGTTCTAAGAACTCTATAGAAAGAGAAACTGCTGATAAATCTGAAGAAATGTAGTTTCATGAAAGAAGAATTAATCTATTTGGGGTTTGTAGTTTCTAAAGAAGGTCTGAAAATGGATCCAGAGAAAGTTCAAGCAATTTGGAATTGGCCTATTCCAAGAAACATATTTGAGGTAAGAAG
>Ga0181473_100145_pt1 | contig 13661 bp, 11 predicted proteins | sample In2P11_FD_119089 | JGI IMG/M metagenome (GOLD analysis project Ga0181473, IMG submission 119089) | Clean room microbial communities from NASA Spacecraft Assembly Facility at Jet Propulsion Laboratory, Pasadena, California, USA -... ... | reverse complement strand
GGCTTGGAATGGTCGAGTCTGATCGATATGGGAGATCAGAAACGATTCAACAAAGGAAAGCCGGAGGTGGTGGTTGTGTCTGTTATTTGTGTTTGTGTTTGCGATCAAAGGAACATGGAGTTGGATCTGAGACGGGTGTAGATTTTATTTGGTTGATCGTGGTTCGAGATCAGTGAGACACAACGGAAAGGGAACTTTGATGCTGGGTTGGGCTTTTGGCAGAGCTCTTTTTGGAAATCAAAAAAACCAGAAATCTGAAACTGTGTCGCTGTCGGTATCGGTTGTAGTTATTTGTGTGAACAGAGGAACTGTGAAATGGCAGTCAATGCGAGGAAGAACAGCAAGGAAATGATGTCTTGGTGAGAGGCTTGTGTTATGATTAGTTTTGGAGTGATGCAGGAGGACAAAGCTCTAAGACCAGAAGTGGGTTGGGAAGCTATATACTATAGTTGAAGGTGAATGTTTGTGAGATTGTTAGTGAGGCACTGCTTGACATGATGTTGCAACGGACGAAATTCGTGATGTGTCGGAGAAAATGTTATGGTAGGACGAATGTGAATGGTCAGTTGGGGGTGGATTTTTCCTTTGCTGTGTGGAATGACCGAAAATGCTGACCTGCTTTGTAATAGTGAAGACTCATGGAAGCTGGGAAGTTATTTTGGGGTCCATTTTCGCAGTCGATGGCCTTGTCAGACGTAAGATTGTGTAGTCATCGTGCATTCAATAGACGATGTATTCGGTGAAGGAGAATTGGTTGAGTTCCATGTTGGTGCATTAGGCGACCGAACGGGTGCGCAGCAGTTTGATATTCACGCTGCTGGGACATGGACTAGGAAAGTGGTACCGCTAAGCACGCAACTTTCAGGCCATGGCTGGGAATAGCTCAGAACCCAATGAGGGACGTGCTACAAGACAGGTTAAGGCTGTAATTTTGGTTCCGAACCTAGACGGCGGCCAGTCCATTATAGGAATTCAGGGCCTTGGCACGCTTCGTTTCGGATCTCGAGTCATTAACGGTGTCGCAAAAGACGCGGGAGAGGCGCAGTCACACTGCAGACTCGAGGACATCGAAAAGGTGTCGAAGCAGGGTCGTTGGTGCCTCGACTAACAACCTTACCGCGGCAAATACCTATCGATATAATCACGTCGTCAATATTTTGTAAAGCGTTGGAGCTATTACCAGTGTCAACATTATGTGCGTGAGACACCTTATGCTATCGATTGGAAACAATTACCGTACACCAACTTCATCTGATGAAGGCTCACAGCCGTTTGAGAGAAGGACGCTGAGTGGTTTCGTTGAGGTCCACAATGTAAGGCTTGGTAAAGCTGAGGATGGATGTAGAGCGAAAACGACAGTGGATCGTGCATTACAGTATTGATTGTGGCATGCCGAGGCAGTCTGGTAGATACATGGAGTTGTCGTGCACTGGTAGTTAGTGAATTCAGAATCGCAGGAGCAAAGTGTAGAGTTCGGCGCAAACCATGTAAGGGCATGCCGGTGGGCTTGCAGGTGGTGTCTGCAGTGCATTGGAAAGAGCGAACGCTAATCGGGACCGGATTAATTCCAGTCCGTCACTCTTCACTTGTTGTTGGCTCAACATGCATAAGGCAGACTTCGAGCCTGCCTGCTCCGTCTGTAATAGTTTTGCTATTGGTCTATCTGCTGGGCCTGGTACCATTTTTGGCTACTCTGTGTCAGCTGAGTGTTGTCCACACGTGCAGTGTCCATGATGCATACCAGCCGAGTATGCCTCACCGCGAATTGAAAACCTCTCAAGTAACTGAAAGTCATCATGCTCTAGTTCGTATTGTCTAATCTCATTTTGCATTTGCAAAGCGTTGTCGAGCCGAGGCATCATCTCCAGCTGCAGACTTTCCTTCACCACGACCGCTACACCAATATTGCTTTCCACCGAACTATTTCCGCCATTGTAAGATCTAAATGCCAAGCCGTGGTTTCTACCGTATACGCAGGATTACGCGTTGGTGAATACATCTTGTCTCGCGCTTCGTCGCCATTGATTTGGTAGATGAGAGCACGTTGGTCGAATTATCCAAATGCTGCTCTCAGTAATGCAGATTTCTCATCAACCGTTACTAAGCTTACACCCACCACAGCCGAGTTGTTCAATTCCTGCCGCTGCTGTTGCTTCATCCTGAGGTGCTCTCCAGCTCGCCTCGACAAACTTGCTTCATGACTTCTGAGTTTGTCTTCCTCTTCATACTCGGCTCGTAATTGATCAGCATCCTGTTCTTCTTGCTGCTTTCTCTTGACATCCTTGTCTCTACGTCTCGTCACTTTGCTTCGCTCGTGTTCAACCTCGCCAAGCGCCTTCCGGTGAAGCTTTTGGATTTCTTTCTGAGTCAGAATCCACGGATTCGAGAGAACAGACCTGCGGAAGTCTACCCGCGCATTGATAAGGGACATCTCAGCAGTCGTGGAATGCACAACACTCAGTCGGGACAAGGAGATCTGACGAATCGCTTGGTCGGCAAGTACATTCTCCTGGGCATACGCAGTAGACGTCTGTACAGTTCGGCCCACATGATTAGTGTTATACGCAGTGCTGCTTGCCTTGTGGCGCCGAAAGACTGTAACGATCCCTTTAACCTGTAACACTAAACCAATGCTGACTGCCTCCACCTGCCTACTTAATTCGAATGTCTCTTTCTCCGCCTCGGCATCTTCCTCTGTATTTGTATGCTTGGTGACAGTAGCAGCCCCATCCCACGCATGGACTCCTTGGTCTTTCTCAATTCGAGGCTTCTTGCATACAACGTCTATCGTTGCACCGCTACTGTCATCGATGGTAAAGAGCCAGAACTTCTCGAAGAACTCCTCGTAGCTCACAACCACGCCCACAATCTGGACAAACTGAATGGGGTGATTCAAATAGAACAATATCTTTGGTTGACTACGATCATAGGGATGACCTGTTTGAAACACATGCTGATATCCTTCGCGTTCCTGTAGTTTGTTGTGTATATCTTGTGCCGTGAGTTTTACCCAGGTGAATGAAGTAGGAGAAGCTGAATGACAATATGCGGGATAGAAATTTAGTGCTGTAGAGTGAGCGGACCAAGCAGGCTTTGAGGATGTGGGAACAACTGCGCGGGCGTCATGTTTGCGCTTGGTGGGTCGCGTCAGCAAAGCCTTTGTATGCAACTCTGCATCCGTTGAAATTTGCTGATTATGCCGCAGCTCTATTGTTTGGTGACTGTTGATTCTATTGCCGGTGTTAGACGTCAACTCGGTCACACGCCGTCTCTTCTCAATACGTGGATCAGGTCGTGCAAGAACTTTGCCTTCATCAGGCGGCATTCAAACCATGTTTCTCTCTGAACTCGCATTCGTCAGAAGTTCTTGGATGCAACAAGCCCCTGCACACGGAGAAATTCAGCCTGGAGCTTAGTTTGAGAACAGAATGTATTTGAGTATGACGAGTCCCGCATGGAGTGACGCGTAGAGTGGCCAGCCTCGACGCGTGATGATGCTACTCCTGCCTCGGAGGAAAAAGCAGCGAGGCTCTGCGCTACCGGCAGAGATTTAGCGAGATCGCCTCATTAACCTCCTTGTTTTTACCGTTCATCGCTGAAGCGCCGTGTCTATATCGGCTAAACGGCACGGAAAGCAAGCCTCCTGACAGGTTCTTATCACAGACATGCTTTTGCAAGCACCTTCGACTTCGGCCATGTCTGTGATGTGGCACTCAAAATCGCATTGTCGATCCGGCTGACCAATGATGAGACCTGGAGACATAGTCCTCACCGAGCTAACTTATGTTTCGCACCTACACCGTTGTTTTCTACCATGACTGGTAATTCGGTGTCTTAGCATCATGTCCATGAAGTTGAACGTTGTGTATCGCATCTGCTAATAGTGAAGCTAACTAGGTAAGTGTTCCTTTTTTTAGTCAACTGGATCATGTCTCTATGGAAGACACGACTCCCAACTTGTACTTGAGCCACCATATTCCAAGAAATCCAGCAGTAGCCATTACAACATGTCAGAGAGACAAGGACAGGCACCGTCGCTTGTTCAGCAAAGATCAGCACAACCACATCCATTAGAGGACACAAGTGCAAATTACAAGAATCTCCCAGAAGAGCTCGATCAACGATCTATCCATGCCTCAATTTCTTCAACAATTGGCTCAGATGACCATGGCGACGTTGAAAGGATGCCATCCAGTAGGGGCCAGACAGAACCCGCACCTTTACAACGGACAACCACCTCTGCTTCAACTGGTCCTCCCTTCTCAATCTTCAGCAAAAACCAGAAAAGGTTCATAGTAATTATGGCCTCGTGGGCGGGTTTCTTCTCGACGGTGACAGCAAATATCTACTTTCCCGCCCTGAACGCCCTCGCCCAAGATCTTCATGTCTCTAACACCCTCATCAACTTGACTCTCACTAGCTACATGATTTTTCAGGGCTTGGCGCCTGCTTTTATTGGGTCCTTTGCAGATTCCACTGGCCGACGTCCTGCCTATACCGTCTGCTTTGTTATCTACATAGCTGCCAACATTGGACTAGCTCTGCAAAACAGTTACGCCGCGCTATTTGTCCTCCGTTGTGTACAATCAGCCGGCTCCAGCGCCACGATCACCATGGCAAGCGCTGTAGTAGCCGACATTTCTACACCAGCGGAGAGAGGTGCCTATATGGGCTTCACTTTAAGTGGCTCTCTTCTGGGTCCTGCCATCGGTCCGGTTTTAGGTGGTGTTCTTGCAGAGTTTCTTGGCTGGCGTTCCATCTTCTGGTGCCTCGCCATCCTGGCATCAGTCTTTCTCACTATTCTCTTGATCTTCTTCCCAGAAACCCATCGCGGCACCGTCGGAAATGGTTCTATTCCTCCACCAGCCTGGAACATGTCATTGATCAATTATCTCACCATCCGCAAAGCACGCAAGATGTCGGTCAACAATGAAGACGACAACTCTGCACAGACGAAGCCGGCGGCGAAAAAATTCCGCTTTCCGAACCCTATAGCCTCCCTCATGATCATTTTCGACAAACAAAACGCCATGCTATTGTTCTACAATGCTTTCATCTTCGCAGCCTTTTATGATGTAACCGCATCGATTCCTTCCCAGTTCGCAGAAATTTACCACTTCAACGAACTCCAAATCGGCCTCTGCTACATTCCCTTCGGTGTCGGCAGTATGGCCGCCGCTATTGTGAATGGCCGGCTCCTCGACGTCAACTTTGCACGGTGGTGCCGAAAGCTCAATGTCACAATCCGCAAAGGTCGAAACCAAGACCTGCGCGACTTCCCTATTGAGAAGGCAAGACTAGAACTCGCTCTTCCAGCAATGTACATCGTCAGTGCCGGTGTTCTGGCTTATGGGTGGGTACTCGACATCAATGGCCCATTAGCCGCAGTGCTGGTATTGTTATTTGTGTGCGCTTTCAACATGGGTATCTCCTTCGGCGCCACATCAACATTACTCATAGATATGTATCCCAAATCCCCTGCTACAGCAACAGCAGCGAACAATCTTACTCGTTGCCTGCTAGGTGCTCTTACAACAGGTGTTCTTATCCCAATGATCAATGGCATGGGAAGGGGATGGACATTTACACTTCTCGCACTGTTTCTGCTAGTGACCAGTCCAATGATGTGGGCGATCTACTTCAAGGGCATGAAATGGCGAGAAGAAAGACGCGTGAAAGACGAGAAGAAGAAACTAGCAAAAGAAGCACGCAAAGCAAGCAAAATCGAGGATGGTGGAGTTGAAAAGTCTGATGAAGTCGTGGAAACAGAGGACGAACAACCACCCCTTGTGGAAGGCGGTGTGTCTGAATTAGCGGCTGTAGCAGAGAAAGACCACGAGCAGGAGAGGTATCCATCAATACAGCCGCACAGTGGTCAGATAGAAAAGGAGGCTCGAACATAAAAGTTGTTAGCACATACTTATAGAGTGGAATAAATTTATACATAATAAAATGCGCTAAGTACGATATGAACAATGCGTCTGCAAGTAATAAATACTAATAATGCCAATTATACATGTACATGCACATTTCAGCACGTAAGAATAAAACTCGAATTGAAAGTGATCATATAGTCACTGTAGGTATTCTTCCCTTCTGGATCCATTCACCGCATTTCACATGTATGTTCTCAACGTCGACCTAACAGCGGTTGTTGAGTATTTCAGGTCTTGTCTGGTGATGTGTTGACTGTGATTAACACATTTACAGGTGCAGTTATCAACATGTATATCCGCCGATTTGAATCGCATTCTATCTTAGATGGTTCACCGGAGGAGGAAGGGAGGTAAGATAAGATAGGGATGAGTATAAAGATAAGTATAAAGATGAGTATGAGTATATGTGAGAGAGGAGTAAGGGGACAGCTATAAGTATGGATTTTCTGGTTTAGTAAGTCGGTTTAACGTACGCTTTGATCATGGGCATAGTATTGCTGCAAGAGAATCGATTTAATCGTGTCATTCATTATGTGCATTGCAAGATGGGAACTCTGCTTGAAGCCTGATCTCATCTTAAGTGCTCTGGTGATCATGGACTACACCACTAGATGTATCAAGCCATCGATGAGGTTGAAATGGCTGACTTTCATACAGCACATGTCAATGTCTAGCTCAGCCTTTGCTCACTGTAAGCCATGCCTAGATCTCATGTCTTGGTCTTATCTCTGAGAATAACTCTTCGAATACCTGGGTTCTGGACAAACGTCTCCCTCATCTCTTCCGTGATCAGCGTACAGCCACCTCTGTCAATTCCAGGGCCGATTTTCTCCTTTCTCTTTTCCATAGCTCGTATGACCTCTTCGCTTGCTTGTCTTGATGTTCTTGCGATCTCGTGTGAGTGCATAAATGCTTTGAATGCAGCTTCATCTGCCTTCTCTTTCTCACCTTTGCCTCCGCCAGGATGAACTCGAGTGAGGTTGAGGACGTCGGGAGGGTGGTATTTGTTATGTTCGGCATTGATCATCGGTGTTGTTTCGAGGAGTCGTTCTGCACCGCTTGAAGTGGTGTCGATAGTTGCGAGGTATCTTTGGCGGTCTTGTTGAATATCGAAGGGATCTATAATAGAGTTCTAGTGACAGGTCTTTGAGATGGCTCTTCATTTCGAAAACTGCGCTGTGACGACTGCGACAAAAAGGTTCTAGTGGAAACGAAGTTCACGATTGCTTACCAACATGCTGTGTGGCTGGACCATTACCCCATTTCATGCCAATAGGTGTGATATGATCATTCTCAATATGCTTTAACCACTCTTCCCAGTGATCGAAAGCTTGTGTAGTGATCCAAGCACCTTCACTGTCTTGAGCGAGAAACTTGCATTTCTTCCACCAGCAGGTGTAACCCTCCTTCGTGATCTGTTCAGAGGTCGGCCTGTGGACCTTACCAATATGCTTGCGCAAGGTGTCGAGATTGTGCAAAGATGTACTGCACTTTCTCCACTTGCACCGAAACTTGTCTTTGGTGGGTGTAGATTCGCGAGGAGGAACATTAACCTTGATTGCCTGTTCCTTCAGGCCGGCTACAGTAGTGAGGTTCTTCGAACCAGGTGGTCTCCCACGTTTCCTTACCAGAGGGGTTGCCATTGCTGGGGAGGAAGTGATAGGTTTCTCGTCTGGCGGCCGAATCTCGTTTGCGTGAGAAGTAGATCGGTAAGATTTTTCATTGGAAAGAAGGGTAGGATCATGTAAAGAAGGAGTTGCTAAGCCTTCTTGCTCAGATGCTAACAAAGAGTGACGCAACTTTGAAGGTTGCTTCTTTGCAATTTGTAATTGAGAGTGATTGTGAGTTGGCTTGTCCTGCGCAGCTGGACCGCTCGTGCTGGTGAGCTGACGCCTTTCCGGATCGGGATGACGCGTCTTATCGATAAGACTTTTCGGAGTGCGAGGCTTGTATCGACGATTCGGAACGCGTTCTCCAATCTTGTAACGAGGTTTCGATGCTGGTATATTCACATACTCGACCTTGGGTGCAGGTGGACCACCAGGATCTATCTCGTCCCACTCGAACGTACTTACGTCAGACTCGAGCTCAATATACTTGCCCAGCATGCCTGCCAGGTGCACATTGAGGGGTCGCTCTTCAGGATGTCGACCAGTAGCAATTAGGATATCCCTGGCCACTGTCTTCGGGTCATAGTATACCTTCTTGAGCGCCTCGTTTTTATTCAACGGTTTAGCAAGGACCGTACGCTGGCTGCTGGCATCCGTCGCGAGCTCAGGTTTGTTGGACCTCAGGTTGTTGGTGTGAGAGTTGTAGGCAGGCGCAAGTGGAGGAGGTCGATACTGGGATACTAACATACCAAACTGATGGGATGGACCTTTTTGAGGTTGAGTTTGGTAGGCCTGTAATAGATTCGTTTCTTTTTCAACGTCCGAATCCACGTCGTCCATCCTAGCATGCTTACTGGGCATTACATAATCATCGTTCTCGCCTAGCTCGGTCAAATCAATCAACTCGGAGAAATCTCGTTTTCGAGCTGCAGCTTCCTTAGACCCTGGAATTGGCTGAGGACGAGCAAGTGGCCCGTATTGTGCTTTCAGCGGCCGGTAGACTGGGGTTGGTGGAGTCGCGTTCATAGCGGCTGGATGATTACTCGCAAACGTAATAGGCTGTGGTTGTTGTAAATGTTGAGGTCTGCCATAGTGACTTGGAGGTTGTCCTGGCAGAGATGTGTAAGGCGAATGCTGCTGTTGTGGTTGGACAGGTCCCTGAGGGTAGCCTGGTGGTATCCCAGACGAATACGCTGGGCTTGGATAGACCGCCTGTACTGCGGGTGGAGCAGCAAGTGGTGAGGGTGTAGGAAGCGGTTGAGATTGTGGAAGCGGTGGTTGCACGGGTTTCGAGGCCGACGCAGTGGTTGCGTTATTTGATGCTGGAGTTTTGAGCTCCGGAACACTGTTTAACAACTCACGCGCGAAAAAGCTTCTATGAAAGCGTAACCCTTTTTGTTCGAGCAGCTCACATAATGTGATGTACGAAGGATTGTTCTCCAACATTTTGTGCAACTCCGCTTCGCTTAACTCAATACTTGCGTTCTCAGGATTCATCTTGAGAACTTTGAGAGCAGCAGTCGTCAGTGCATTGCGTTTTTCCACGGGCCACACTGTCACCAAATGCTGTTTTGAAGCTTCCCCTGTGTTTGCTGAATCTGTTGTGGACTTGGCTGCAGAAGGCGGCAAGACAACTGATGGTACAGCTACAGCTGACGTGTTTGGAGTAGTGGCCGATGCTAAATTTGTTCCTGTCCCAACTATAGCTTCGGGTTTATCAGCGGTTGCAATCTTGGACCGCTTGTTGTACCCTGAGGTTCGTATCCGTCGCTCGGCAGGAAACCTTCCAAGATCAGGAAGGCGCTCAAAATTGTCCTCTACCACGACTCGCCAGCCATTTGCTGGTTTAGCATTCGTGTCCGGCGTTCCTGGGTTTACGAGTACAGGTGCAGTTGCACGCGTTTCCTTGTGTGGAACCTTTCCAGCTGGTGTTTGCTGTGTGGCAGAGTCAGGAATAGCCAGAGCTTGACTAGCTGGTAGCAACCGCTGAGCTAATTGAGGCGATGGTGACTGAATCGAGTTACCTGTGCCATTAGAGCCAGGCTTCCGCATATCCTCCCAAAGTTTTTGGAACAAGGAAGGGTCTCGATTGCGAAATGTCTTCATTTTCTCCATGATAGCTTTCATTTCCAATGCCATAGCTGCCTCATCGTCCATACCACTATTAGATATACTGTCAGTCGGAGGAGTGGGTTCTGAAGGTTTGCCCTTGGCCTTGGCCTTACCGGCGCCTTTGGAGGCCTTCTTTGCCGTCTGCGCTGCCATCTGCCGCTGCTTGGCCTCTTGTCCGGCCACTTCCTGCTTACGTCGAGCCTCTTCTGCTGCAGCTTCCTCCTCTTTTTGCTTCCGGATTTCTTCTTTCCTTGCCTCCTCCTCTTCAGCTCTTCGTTTCGCCTCAACCCCAGCTTGAGCCTGCTGGCGTTTCCTTTCATGCTCGCGATGATATGGATTGAAGACACGAGCAGGATCGATGAATGATGAGACGGGCTCAGAAGTCTCTGTGCTCTGATGATACGACGTTGGTGCAGGCTCCTGGGGCGCGCTGACAAGACTGGCGATACTGCCGGTTGGCTGCGCACGCTGTGGGGTGACCCAAGATTGCCTCTGCGGACCGATCTCAGGTACCGTAGAATATGAACCATGGTGGGGAGGTTGATTAGGTCCTGTAGGTAGCTGTGTCTGTCTGCTGGCGTTACGAGATTGGGCAGCAGGTTGGTCCTGAGATACCTGCTGTTGACTGCCTGGGAAGGTTTGGGCAATATTCGTAGCATTCACTTGTGGTGAAGCTGTTCGCCGAGACATTGACGATACGCTAGACCTAGCGTCTTGCCCAATTGTTGACGTCGTGGAGGCATTGGCAGATGAATATCGACGACTGACTGCACCTGCCAACGCAGCAGCTGCATTTACTGCTAGCTGCTGGCTCGATACAGAAGAAGGAGATGTTTGTGCTTGCATGGGATGTGAGGTTGATACTGGCAACGTATTAGTTGCATAGCGCGATGGTACATCAGCAGGTGATCTAGCTCGATTCTGTGAAAGTGAAGATGAGTTTGGGGTACTCGAGTACTGCTGTGCTATCTGCGCACTATGCGACCTGGAATTTGCAGCTTCGAGACCGGATGCGTATGCCAAGTTACTCAGACCCTGAGTGTGGTTCTGTGAAGGAGCCTGACTGACGTTATTTCTCCCGTAGTAGTTCTGCGAATAGTTGTCAGCCGAATCGGCATCCTGATCTCCATAAGTGCTGTCTCTTTGATACGCGTAGTTTTCGTTTTGAGTATTTGACCTCCACGACGTCGCACCTGTCTCTGCTGTGTTGGTGTTCAAATACGATGATTGTCCAGACCAGCCATAGGCCGAGGAACCATATGACAAGTGTTGCGCATTCGACGTAGTGGTTATTTGGCTCGGGTACATTTGCTTATCTGTGTTTCGGCTCGAAGAATATGCATTGCCGCTTTTTGAAGGTTGATTTGACGAGCTATAGTAGTCTGAGAGGGGAGGATACGACATCGGTAGAGGATGCGGGAATTATGTCGGCGATAGCATGTTCGAGGACTGCGGCAGCACATACGATTTCGTAGGTGCGCTCATCGTCTTGCTGAATGAACCGAAGGCAGAATCGTTGTAGATGCGCTCTGTTCATGAGATACCAACAAGGCAGGCCTGCTTCTTCCTACGTCGTGTCAGTACCACTGTGCAAGTTTGCGACGCGTCCTTGCACCGCTAGCGAGTTGATACCAAAAGCGTTATTCTGTGATGACTATCTCGATATGGATCTTAATGACATGCATGGAGTGCACACCGAACGGTGGAGAACTGAGCCAGCCAGACCTAGCGTGGCTCCAATACTGCGTGCCAAGACAAACGCCTGCGAAATCCCACAGCCGTGATTCCCCCTTCAGTCGAAGTTCAAGGAAAATCTACAGCTACAGACCACAACTTTCATCCTCATCCAATTCAGAACGACAACTACGATACCATGGCCAAAATCGCAAGTGGTGAGTTTCCATGCTTCCAGAACCACTGTTCGTGTTCTAACAACAGGTACAGGTCTCGCTTCGTCGAGGCGCAAGTCTCGCAAAGCCCATTTCTCTGCACCATCTCACGAAAGACGAGTGATTATGAGCGCGCCTCTTTCTAAAGAACTCCGAGAAAAGCACAACGTATGTCTATCGTTTGGATCTGTGATGCAAGTTGTTGACCTTTGCAGGTTCGAAGCATTCCTATCCGAAAGGACGACGAAGTAACTGTGGTTCGTGGATCTCAGAAGGGTCGAGAAGGAAAAGTCACCTCCGTCTACCGATTGAAGTACCTCATTCACATTGAACGAGTCAGCCGAGAGAAGTCGAACGGTCAAAGCGTACCTATCAGTATTCACCCCAGCAAGGTTGTCGTCACCAAGTTGAAGCTCGATAAAGACCGAGAGAAGATCCTCGAGAGAATCGGCAAGGGTCGTGAGGCCACCAAGGCGCAAAACAAGAAGGAGGAGTAAGAGATGATACCCATGCTTTTACAGTGTTGGCCGAGGTTTACAGAAGCGAGATACCATTACCTGTTGCTCTCAGCACACGAAGTACGTGCCTGATGACCCTACAGATCGTCTCTCATGAATGAACGAATTTCACCAACACTGTCAGCTTTATGCTGCCCTACTTTTACTTGTTTTTACAAGTTTCTTTGCGGACGGGGCCGCAATCCACACCCCCCTTTCCCTTACTTGCACACATTGCCAGGATTATCTCCTTGCCAACCAAAAACATCGTGGTTTGCCAAGGTATACGACTGGCATACATTGATACAACATGTTTTCGTTCTTGCTTATTTAGTAAGTCGTTCAAAAGCATGCTCACCGGCAGACTGTCTACGAGGATGCGTCCAAGGAGTTGCAGGATTTGATGGTGAGGTACAGTCTACATTACATGCTATCGGTTGCAAGGTAGGCAAGTATTAAGTGACCCCGTTACTTCTCTAGACTTGATGTGCTATGATATAGCTATCAAAGTCACGTACTGAGAACCTGTCTTGCGGTTTGTGCTCCTACATGCCTGTTCCTAATGGCCGCTCTGTTGGCCTACCATTTCTCGCAGTAAGGTCGGATATCAATCTCATGGGTAAACGACGTTCGAGGTTGTGTGTGCAGGTGCCAATATGAATCCGCAATCTAGAATGAGACTGTTAGCATCACAGCCTCTGCGATGGGGCAAAAGAGCTTACGGATGCTGGATTGATTTTAGCATCAGGAAGGTCAAACTTCCACTCCTTCGTTCTCTCGATGTCAATGATACCATCGATGTTGGCAGTGGCAACATGGACGCCTTTAGGACCGAATTCCCTGGCTAGTGACTGGGCCAAGGATCGCATGGCAAACTTGCCCGTGGAGAAACTTGCAAACAGAGCACTACCTTTGAAGGCGGCAGTTGCAGATGTGAATATCAAAGTAGGCGGGTATTGTGGTGATGCTTTCTCTGTCTCTTGCAGAAGTGGCAGAACAGCTTTGGAAAAGTGATAACCTCCAAGCCTATTCTTTTTCAGCACATATTCATTAATCGTACACTGGAACTCACCCGTTCGTCTTCCAGCCTGTCTCGTATTCCTCTTCAGTGAGTTCGAGGAAGGGCTTCCGGATAAATTTACCCCTGAACGATTAGCCTCTGCCTCCACGAGAACGTATAGTCAATCATTCTTACCCGACATTGTAAACGGCAGCTGCCAAGTTAGTATTGAACCCCTCAGTCTTCTTCAATTGCTCAAAGGCGGCAGTGACACTGGCACCATCAGAGCAATCAGTGCTTATACCAACAGCACGACCACCTGACGCGTTGATTTCCTTGACCAGGTCTTCGTAGCTGGATGGATTCCGGGCAAGGAGAGCCACGGAGTACCTTTGAGCGAAGCGCCTTGCAACTGATGCTCCTCTGCATTCTCGTCAGCGTCATCTCTCGTGTGTGACAGTGTTGACTTACGTTCCAGGTCCGACACCAGCAACAACCGCCCACAACTTCTGTGATGACATGTTCAAATCTTTGTTGTTCAGTTTACTAGCTTCACTAGATAATCTGGTTGTAGCTTTTTGCAGTGTGTCGTTCATTCAAGAGGTAAGCAAAGATCA